>MDTC01144307.1_pt1 | contig 20090 bp, 7 predicted proteins | sample 811181 | NCBI WGS metagenome assembly MDTC01 (sample SAMN05326644, study PRJNA326480) | marine metagenome | isolation source: seawater | place: Pacific Ocean: North | collected 2011 | reverse complement strand
AGTAGTTCTAGCAGTAGTTCCAGCAGTAGTTCAAGTAGCGGAGGATATAGTTACTAATGGCTCTTCGTAAAAGTTCTACACTATTACCTAGTATTTTTCAAACTTCTAAGAATGAAAAGTTTTTAAATGCTACAGTAGACCAGTTAATAAGTGAACCTAATCTAAAACGTTTTAGTAGTTTTATAGGCAGAAAGTTTGCTCCTAATTTTACAGTTGGAGACGGATATATACAGGAAGATAGTTCTACAAGACAGAATTATCAACTAGAACCTGCAGTAGTATACCGTAATTCATCCAAACAAATTGAAACAGTATCAGGCTATCCTGACTTAATAAGTGCATTATCCTATAACAATGTTGATACAAAAGTTCATAGTGATTTATTTTCACAAGAGTTTTATAATTATAGTGGTTTTGTAGATTTTGATAAACTTGTAAACTATGGTGAATATTTTTGGTTGCCTGCAGGTCCAGATAGTGTACAAGTTTTTAATAGTATTGTAGATACAGAAAAAACTTATACTGTATATACAAGTGGTACTGAATTTAAGTTTGATAGTACTACTGCTGATCCTAATAGAACTATTATACTTGCTAGAGGTGGTACTTATAAGTTTACACTTAATGCTACAGGTAATCCTTTTTGGATACAGACAGAAACAGGCACTTCTGGTATTAGTGCATATAGTACATCGGTAAGTACCAGAGAAGTATTAGGAGTTACAAATAACGGTGCAACAAATGGCACAATAACATTTACAGTGCCTATGGTAGATGCACAAAATGAACAAATAAATGCAGTGCAGGCTGCAAACCCAGACTTTGCAACTGATTTAACATATAGCCAAATACATAACCAGCCTTATCAGACTTTTATAGATACACACGGAGGAATTGATAAGCAGACTATAATTGATGGAAAAAGTCTTGTATTTGTAAACACAACTACTGACGAAAGTGCGTGGGATCAAGGATCTCTATTTGATGCATATGGTTTTGATGATGATACAGAAACATTTGATAAAACAACAACATTAGGAATGGATGTTAGATATGATGTATACAATATCTCAGTAGATACTATCGGTGGAATAGAAACTATAGTTTTATCAAAAGGTACAGATTGGCCTATAGGGCAAAAGGTAAAAATTAAGCAAGGTGATGGTTATGGTAATAGAGAATTTTTCAAAGGTGGTGATGCACTTCCTTTAATAATTAAGCCTTATACAGCAGGCATAGATACTTTATACTATCAAGACGGTGTAAATGCGACACAATTTGGTTCTATAAAACTTGTAGAAATAGATGCAGTAAGCCCTATTGATGTTACTAATGATATTTTAGGAAAACTAGTCTATACAAGTGATAACGGAGTAACTGCTACTAACGGACTTAAGATAGAATTCAACAGTGATGTGACACCTAGCACTTATGCAAATAGAGAATATTTTATCGAGGGAGTAGGACAACCTCAAGGAATAAGTCTTACACCGGTAGATGAACTTTTGACTCCAGAAAGTTATAGTGTTAGTAGTAGTGACGGATTTGATAGTAAATCTTATGATAGTGGCGGATGGGATGGCACACTTAATGCTCCTACAAGCCAAGATTATATTACAATTAATAGAAGTAGTCCAGATAGAAATGCATGGAGTAGAGGAAATCGTTGGTTTCATAGAGAAGTAATTGAAGCGACAGCAACCTACAATGATTATACTGCAGAGATAGATGATAGTGCTAGAGCAAAAAGACCAGTCATAGAATTTTCTAGTGGTTTAGAACTTTTTAATATGGGCACTAGCGGTAAAGCACCAGTGACTGTAGTAGATACTACACAAACAGATGCATTTAGTAATGTAAATGGATCAAATGGTTATTTCGCAGATGGAATAGATTTAAAACAAGATAATACTATTATTTTTACTGCAGATGCAGATATAAGCAGTAAAATATATCGTGTAGATATGATTAACCAAGATAGTAATCTTACTACAGATGAGATAATAAATTTAGTACAGATAGATACAGTTACAGATAAAGATTGTGTATTAAGTACCTTAGGAACAACTAACCAAGGTAAACAATATTGGTTAGATGGCACCACATGGAAGACTGCACAACAAAAAACAAAATTAAATCAAGATCCTTTGTTTGATATTTTTGATCCAGATCATGTAAGTTTTAGTGATACAACAAAATATCCAAGTAGTAATTTTGTTGGTAATAAAGTTTTTAGTTACAAAAGAAACAACAATAATGCATCCGATACTGTTTTAGGATTTGGGATTACATATCAAAATTTTAGTACTTTGGGCGATATAGTCTTTGAAAATAATTTTGATAAAGATAAGTTTCAGTATACAAAAAGTACAGGAAATACAAATGTTATTGTAAGAAGTGGACACGTACATCAGTTTAATCAATCAGGTGTAAGATCATTATATAACGGATGGACAAAAGTTCTTGAGGATAGTAATCAATATCAAATTGTTATACATGAAGTAACATCTAGCGAGTTATATAGTTTTGAAATAGGTGCAAGTGTTGATACGGCTAAAACAGTACAACCATTGCAAGTTTTTGTAAACGGAAAATTTATATCTCCTAGCAAGTATACACATTTAATACAAGGCGATAGAGAGTATGTAAGTTTTACTGATAAACTTGTTGTAGAAGATACTGTTACAATTAAATTTTACAGTAATAGCAAAGCAGTAGACAGTTATTATGAAATACCACAGAATTTAGAAAATAATGCAAGTAATTCTACATTTGATACATTAACATTAGGACAGGTTAGAAATCATGTCACTACGTTTTCTCAATATATAAAAACATTAGTAGGAGCCTCTCCGGGTTCAAGTAACCTAAGGGATTGTAATTCTAAAGCATATCCTGGTGATATAATGCAACATAGTGCCGGAATGATTACACCTATGTATGCTTTAACAAATGAGCAATCTAACACAATTGATAGTATTAAGTTTGTAAAAGATGAATACACAAAATTTAAAAATTCTTTTATAGATAATATTAATAAATTAGATTTAGACCTGACAGATCCAAGTAAGTGTGTTGACGATATTATAAAAAGTATTGCAGGTAAGAAAACAAGTGCATTACCTTTTTATTACAGCGATATGGTACCTTGGGGAACACAAAAAAGCCAAATAGTACATACAATAGATGATATAAGCGAAATAGAATTTGAATTTACTACACAGTTTGATCTTACAAGTTTGTCTGCAAAGAGTGTTTTGGTATATAAAAATACTGAACTATTAGTAGAAGGAAAAGATTATACGTTTGATACAGTTGAAGCAAAAGTAAAGTTAACGACAAATAGTTCTAATACAAGTAACATTGGACTAGCAGTAAATGACACAATAACAATTGTAGAATATACAGATACTAACGGTTCTTTTTGTCCTCCTACTCCTAGTAAGTTAGGTTTATATAATAAGTATGAACCATCAAAATATGTGGATAGTACATATGCAATTCCAAAAACAGTAGTACAAGGGCACGATGGAAGCATATGGGTAGGATACGGTGATGTTAGAGATGATATAGTTTTAGAATTTGAGAAACGTGTTTTCAATAATATAAAGACACAATATAGTAGTAACTTATTTGATTACTCAGAAGTCATTCCTGGTTATTTTAGAAATACATTAGTTGATTTAAATGAGTCAAATAATATTACTAGAAGTTATTTTGGAGAATGGGGCCTCAAAAATAAGGTAATGGTACATGAGAATACGATTACTACAGATAATGATTTATTCTCATGGAACTATAGTACTAGTACTAATGTTCTTAACAATGAACGTATACCTGGCTATTGGAGAGGTATATACAAATGGTTTTTTGATACAGACACACCTCATACAACTCCTTGGGAAATGTTAGGATTGAGCGTAAAGCCTAGTTGGTGGAATAATCGTTATGGTGAAACACCTTATACACGTGGTAATACTGTACTATGGGAAGATTTAAGAGATGGTAAATTATATAATGATGCAACAGGAACAACATTTACTACCATAACAAATCGCAAACGTGCTAATTTAATGAGTATTATTCCTGTAAATGATCAAGGTTCTTTGATAGCACCTGGAGAGTTTCTTGCACAAGGAACAACAATTGCTAATAATAAGAATACATGGTCATATAGCGACGGTAGTCCGGCAGAAACTGCATGGACCAGAAGTAGCGAGTATCCTTTTGTTATGCAGATATTAGCGGCAAACTTAAAACCTGCTAAGTATGGTGCATTTATGTTTGATACAAATCTTTTAGAACGTAACACACAATATGATCAAATATTACAAAAAGGAAAAAGTTATAGACCAACTATAGTTGATCTTAAAATGCACGGTACTGTACTAGATGACGGAGGAATAGAAAGAGTAGAAGGATATAATCAATTTATAAGTGAATTTGTAAGAAGTACAGGGTTTGGCATAAACGATACAATTTCTAAATTTAATAATTTAGAATTAAACCTATCTTATAGCATTGCAGGTTTTACTGATAAAAAATATCTTAAGGTGGTAGCAGAAAGTGTTACACCTAGTAGCCAAAGTGAAAATATTTTTGTTCCAGATGAAGATATTAATATTTTTCTTAAGAAAAGTTTGCCTCTAGAAAGAATACTATATAGTGGTGTACAAATTATTGTAAGAAATAATGGATACGAAATACAAGGATATGATTATCAGAGTCCTTTCTTTAAGATTATTCCTAGTGTATCAGGTAAAGACCCTTTACAACATACTGTAGGTGATACATCATATTTTGAGTATCAACAATACGATAATGTAATAGCAAATATCCCATATGGCACAATAGTGGCTAATAGACAACAGGTATTTGACTTTTTAGTAAGTTATCAGCGTTATCTTTTAAGCAAAGGTTTTGTATTTGACGGTACAAATAGCAAGGGCGATAAGAATGATTTTATATCTGGAGGTAAAGAATTTGCATTTTGGACAGATCAAAATTGGGAAGCAAATAGTGTAATTGTTTTAAGTCCTTATAGCGGTAATTTAAAAATAAACAGAAACCTTGCTACAGTAGACGATTTGACAACTAAAGGTAAACCAAAGGATGCAAACGGAAGTATTATTAATCCTAAGTTTTATGATGTTACAAGAATTGACAACTACTTTGAATTAGAATTAGATAATGCAAATACACAATTATATAGTGTGCAATTAGATCCTATACAGTATGAACATACATTAGTTTTTAGTAACAAAACTATTTTTAATGATATTATATATCAACCAGAATTAGGCAACAGACACAGTAGGCTTAAACTAGTTGGAGCAAAAAGTGGAGACTGGAACGGTACATTACATGCTCCTGGATTCTTCTTGAACGAAGACAAAATTAATAATTGGCAATCATATATTGATTATAAAAAAGGTGATTTAGTAAATTATCAAAATCAAACATATTCTGCAAAGTATTCTATAGATGGTAGTAATGTATTTGATTTTGAAGACTGGAATACAATTAATAATATGCAGACTGGTCTAGTAAAAAATCTAAGTAACAAAGCCAGCCAGTTTAAAGACTTTTTTGAATTAGACAACTTAAACTTAGAAGACGGTGTTGATAAACTCGGAAAAGGTATTATAGGATTCAATCAAAAGGATTACTTACAAGGACTAGGGCTAGATGATGTCAGCCAAGTAAAATTTTATCAAGGAATGGTAAAACAAAAAGGTACTAGTAGTGCAATTAATAAACTTATTGATGCAGAACTAACAAATTTAGATCAAACTATTAATTATTATGAAGAGTGGGCATTTAGAGTAGGTGAGTACGGAAGTATAGATAGTAATCAAGTTATAGAAGCAATAATACCCGAAGAAAATGCAACTAATAATCCTGTAGTTATTCACTATCATGCTGACGGAGAATTAAGCACTCTTACTGATGATGATCATTATCATATACAAAGAAAAGATTTATACAAAGTACCTAATAATTATAACGGAAATATATTTGCAAGTAGAGATGCAAATACTGTAAAAAGTAATGACTTAGATACGGCAGGATATGCTCGTTTAGATGATGTAGATTTTACAGTTTTCAATGCAGATCAACTTGCTAATCTTTCTTCTAATATAGATGTATTAGGCAAAGGTAAGAAAATATGGATAGCAACAGACACAAATAATACATGGAGTATACGCAGAGTAGATGAAACTTTAAGTACAATTAAGCAGGTACAAAGTACAGGAAATGGCTATCTAATTTATACAACTGATATAAATCATGGGTTAGTCAAAGATGATTATGTAGTAATAAGAGCACAACAACCAATTGGAAAAGTTGCAAAAATTTACGAAGTATCTAGTCCTAATACATTTACAATAGTTGATGCCACAACAGAAGCAGAAGTTAATAATGTGAATATTCCTATGTATAAACTTAGTAATGTTCGCTATACACAAGCAAGTGATATAAGTGGTTTTACACCTGTAAGCGGTTGGGATAACAAAGAACTTGTTTATGTAGATAAAGATACAAACGGTAAATGGAATGTATTACAAAATACTAGACCTTGGTCCACTACAGGCATAAAAACAACAGCAAGTACTACTGCTGGTGATAAGTTAGGTAGTAGTGTAGCAATTAATTCTAATAGTTCATTAGCAATTGTAGGAGCACCAGAAAAAGGATCCGGTTCTATAATTCCTTATGTACGTAGTGAAGGCGGAGCATTATTAGAAAGTAATAGTGTAATAGTAAGCACAATTGGTGATAGTGTAGATAGTTTTGGAAAAGCAGTTGCAGCAGGTATTGACTATGTAGCAGTAGGTGCGCCTGATACTGAAAGTAGTAAAGGTGCAGTATTCACATATTACATAGATGGTACAGGAACTTTTAATAGACGACCAACTTTAAGACCTAGTGGCTTAGGTGGTTCTGCAAAGTATGGTACTTCGGTTGCAATGAGCGGTAACGGAAGATACTTATTTGTAGGTTCTCCAGGTGATAACAAAATATATTCATACACACTAGTTACTATTCCACTTTCAAGTGTAGTAAGTTATACAATTACAAGTAATGGAGGAACAAATTACTCTATTAACTTTACACCTATAAGTCAAGAATCATTAAGTGTTGTTGATGAAAACGGAAAAGTTTATCTACCAAATAAAGATTTTACATGGAATGGATCACAAATTATTTTTGGTTCAGGTCCTAGTGCTAGTTTACAAATAGTTGTTAGACAACTAGATTATTTTGCTTTTAGTAGTATGCTGACTCCACATGATAGTATGACAGGTGACGACTATGGTTTTTCTATAGATTGTGACTATACCGGTAGTAATATTGTAATAGGCGCACCTAATGCAGATGTGGCAAACAGTGATAGTACAGTAATATCAAATGCAGGTGAAGTTAGTATACAGTCACAAGCAGTACAACAATTTGCTGGAGATGGTGTTACAAAAGCATTCACAACACAAGAAACATTACAAACAAAAATATTTGTGGAAGTAGACGGAGTCCTACAGACAGAGACAGATAATACAGATGTGCCTGTGGATAATGATGGTAGTAGTGACGGTTTTTATACACGTACAGGAAAAGTTATTACATTTAAATATATACCTGCTAATGGTGCAAGAATAGTTGTATACACTGGAACATATATAGAAAAACAAAAAATAGATCAAAATGTTACAGGACAAACTCCAGGTAGCGATGAACAATTTGGATATAGTGTTGCTATAGATAGCAATGGAACAATAATTGCAGTCGGAAGTCCAGGGGAAGATGAAGTAAATCCAAACACAGGTAGTGTGTTTATGTTTCAAGATAGTGGTAAGTGTTATGGTAGTATAACAACTAACACTCCTCATAATCAAACTGCTGGAGATACTTTTTATATTAATAATAGATTAATTACAGTGACTGATAGTGCAGATAATCCTACAAATCTTGCAAGTGATATTAACCGTGCAAATGTGCCAGGTGTAACAGCAAGTGTAAATTCAAGCGGTGCTATAATAATTACATCAACTGATACAGAAGAACTTAATAAACTAACAGTGAATCCGGGCAGTGGACAAATGTTTACTAGGGACGATGTTTTTGAGATATTTCAATATACACAAAAAATTAATCATCCGCATTCAAAACAAAATGAAAACTTTGGAAAAGAAGTAGTATTTGATAATTACCTAGATGCTGTGACAGGAAACAAAGGCACAAGAAATCTTGTAATAAGTAGCGATAAAGCAAGTACTTTGTTAGGTACTGGTTTTGATATAGAAAGTAATTCTAATAAAGTAGATTACTTACAATCTACAACAATTTTTGATAATGGCGGAACAACATTTACTGATAAAAGAACACAAAGCGGAGCGGCTTATGTGTATGAATTATTAAGTGCAAATAGTGCAACAGTTTCTAATCCAGATAAGATGGTATTTGCACAACAACTTACAAGTTCAAATATAGGCGCACTTGACCAATTTGGGTTTGCAACTGGATTTAGTGATAATAGAATTCTTATTGGTAGTCCCCAAGACGATACTGTCAAAGGATCTGTGACTGTTACAGATAGCGGAAGTGTATACGAATTTAATAACAACAATAGAACAAAAAGTTGGGCAGTATTACGTAACGAAAGTGATAGGGTAGATATAACACAGATAAACCGTGTCGCATTATACAATAAAAAGTCTAACCAAATAGATGTATTTTTAGATTATATAGATCCAGCAAAAGGAAAAGTAGCAGGAGTCGCTCAAAGTGAGTTAGATTATATTAGTAGTCAAGATCCTGCTCTGTATGAAAAAAATCTTTGGAGTTACAAATATAAAAATAGATTATGGTGGGATACCAGCACTGTACACTACCTAAATGTGGAACAAGGCGATATAAATTATCGCAAAAATTATTGGGGTACAACTTTTCCAGGTAGTAGTATTGATATTTACGAATGGGTAGAAAGTAATGTTCCTCCGGCAGAATATTCAGGAGAAGGACAAGTTAAAGATGTAAACATGTTTACAGTAGCAAATGTTTACAATAGTTCTAGCGATAGTACACAAGTTAGATACTATTTTTGGGTACAAAATCTTACAAGTGTGCCTACTGAGGCAGAGTTTAGAACAGTAAGTTCTGATAGTGTGCGTAGACTTATAGAAGATCCTAAAGCACAAGGGCTTCCTTATGTTGCTATATTAGATAAAGATTCGGTTGCATTGTATAATTGTAAAGATTATTTTGCAGATAAAGATACTGTTTTTAGTGTAAACTATGACGTAGTGAAAAACGAAGGAGTGTTACATAGTGAGTTTGAATTATTCGGTAAAGGAAATACTGACCAAGATATTCCGACCAGGCTCTACAATAAGTTGGTTGATAGTCTTGCTGGCAGTGATAGCGTTGGAAATATTGTTCCTGATCCTTTCTTAAGTGAAGTTGAGAAATACGGAGTTCTGACACAACCAAGACAAAGTATGTTTGTAAATAGAGCAAGTGCCATAAAAGTTTTGACCCAATATTGTAATAGTATATTCGTTACAGAACCATTTGCAAGAAATTCTGATTTAACAAAACTATTAAGCAGTGAGAATATTCCTACTGTCAATAGCGGAGAATATAACGTAAGTGTAGATACTATTGAGGAAAGAGACTATCTAAATACGATTATTTTAAGTACAGGCTATAAAGTTCTTGTATTACAAGATAAAAACAATAATAATTATTGGACAGTTTATACCTTAAATGCAGATAAGACTTGGTTACTTACAAATATCCAAGGATATAATACTGCTGATTATTGGTCATATAAAACATATTATAAGACAGGTTATGATACTACAACTGTTCCAAATTTTCAAGTACAAAAAGAAACTGACTTATTAACATTGACCACTGCAGTAGAAGGTGATCTTGCTAAAGTTACAAGCAATGATGAAGGTAACTTTAGTATCTTTTGCTTAAAATCTGATGGCACTTGGGATGAAGTAATTATTGAAAGAGGTACATTACAGTTTAATGATAGTCTATATTCGTTTACAACATTGAATACAAGTTTTCAAGCCACAGGTTTTGATAATGATGGTTTTGACTTTGGAAGTTTTGACAAAGTACCTACTGAAGAAATACGTCAAATTATAAATGCGTTAAAAGATGACTTATTTAAAGACACGTATAAAATTAATATGAATGAATTATTTTTTAGATTAATGGAATATGCACTCAACGAAAACACATTTACAACTGATTGGATGTTCAAAAGTAGTTTTATATCTGTAGCACATAAATTACGTAGTCTAAACCAATATAATACATTTAAGTACGACAACACAACTTTTATAGAAAAGTTTATAGAGGAAGTCAAGCCATACAAAACTACAATAAGAGAATATGTTAGCAAGTATGATAAAGTAGATACTTTCCAAGGTGATACAACAGACTTTGATTTACATGCTTTTTATGATGAGGAATTAAAACTATTTCGTAAGCCAAGTGGACAATATACTGGCGATGAAACTAAATGGACTCAAGGATTAAATAAACCTTGGGGAGAGAATTACGGATATAAACTAGATAGTATATCCCTTGTGAATGCCGGAAGTGGATATATTTCGGATCCTATAGTGACTATTAGTGCACCGCAAATGGCTGGTGGAGTACAAGCCACTGCTACTGCAAAAACTAATGGTGATGTTATTATTAGTATTACAATGATTAATAAAGGTAGTGGATATACACAGAATCCAACTATTACTATTACAGGAAGTGGCACAGGTATCTTAGTATCTCCTAGGCTTGTTAACACAACTACTAGAAGTTTTGATACAACAATAAAATTTGACCGTATTACATACACAAGTACAGTAAAAGATTGGACAACAAGTACATCATATAGCGAAAATGATATTGTTTCATATCAAAATACAGTTACAAAAACACAAGAAGTATACAAAGTAATAAGTGCTTTTACAAGTGGTACAACGTTTAGTACAGAAGATTCAAGTGGCACAATTGTACTTTCAGTATACTCCGATGCAGACTTTACTAATACTGCAGACAGAATTGGTGCGTACTATTATCCAACTACAGGAATGATAGGGGATGACTTAGAGTTATTACAACTAGGCACAGGTTATTTAGGTAACAAAGTTACAGGACCTGGATTCGATCAAAATCCTGGATTTGACAGTAGTAATTTTGATAACGTTGCTTTTGATAATTTTGAAATAGACGAAGAAGGATTAGCAGTTCTTGCTGGTGTTGATACCAAGTTTAGAGGTATAGACTTTGGTGATGAGACAATAGGTCAATCATACATAGCAAGTGGATATGTTGTTAATGGATTTGTCAAAGAACTTAACTTAGGAATAAGTCCAGAAAGCATAGTAGTTGATGGAGCAGGATTTGTAGATACATATAACAGTCATGCACCCGAAGAATTAATACCCGGAAGAGTATACGATACATTAGATATGGAAGTATACACTCATACTAGTCAAGATTATGAAGGAGACGGGAATAGTCCTTTAATAAATTATATTACATTTACAGACTCGTCAGCAAGTGTTCGTAACTTTCAATATGGAGATCCTACAAAGAGTAAGGACGATTATGAATACTTGATTGTTTATAAAAATGCAACAAGGCAATATGATTTCACAACAAATTTTAGAACTAAGACAATCACTATACCAAATGTTTTATCTGCCACAGATTTACTTCATGTTTATGCTTATACAGTCACAGGTGAAAAGTTAGTTGGAGAGTATACAGAGATAGGCGATGGAAGTTCTGTTGCTTTTGTATTAGGAAATACACCAACTTTAACAAAACAAACATTAGTCTATGTAGACGGAGTTGAGACAAGTGTAACTGTTGGTTCCCAAGATGATAGAACATTAGTTACTTTTAGTAGTCCACCTGACAACGGAGCACATATACATGTATTTGTTTACAATCAGGACACAGACAGAGATGCCCCAAGTAAAATAGCATTACAAACACAAAACTTGACTGGAGGTACATTTACATATGCATTAACAAATACTGTAAATTATGCACAACCATTTACAGGAAATACAGTAGTTGAAGTAGATAATGTAAGGTTGCGTCCTGCTAATAGTAAACATTATTCTGGAGATGGCAGTGCCACACAATTTGTAATTGCAAAAACTGCAGGTGAGACTAATATTGTAAATGTAGCAGATATTGGTGTAGCAATTATTTCTAAATCAACAGGACAAACACTAAATGCAGTTCGTGATGTAGATTACACACTTACTGCTGGAACTGATATAGTAACAATGGTTACCGCTCCTGCTGATGGTGATACAGTAATAATTTATAATAATGCTTCGGCAGAATATAGTATAAGTGCAACAGGAACAGAAATTACAATAGCAGGTAGTGTAAGTTTTACTAGCAGTAGTGTAATGAGAGTGAATACTTTTGCTAACCATGATGCTTTGAGAATACAAACAAAAGTATTTGTAGGTACTGGATCAGGTACAGGTACTTTTACATTAGATAGAGCGGTTGCAAATGTAAATAATTTTTGGATTACATTAAATGGTGCAAGATTACATCCTGGAGATTATACTACTAATGGTAGCACTATTGTTTTAAGTGATACAAAATTTGCAACTTTAACAGGATCAAGTATAATAATTGTTACACACATAAGTGAAAACACAATTCAACCGAGTACAGGGTTTAGAATATTCCAAGACATGAACGGAAATACTGAGTATTTAAGATTAAGCAAAGATGCAACTACAGTTACTACACAAAAAGTACTACCAACAGATACAAAAATCTATGTAGATGACGTTACTAAATTACCTTTTATTACACCTGATAGCGAAAGTCCAGGAGTAGTGTTTATAGGTGGTGAACGTATTACATATTATGAAGTAAGTTTAGAGGATAATTTTATTACTGGTATTAGAAGAGCAACGGCAGGTACTGCAATGGTATTACAAATTACACCAGGATTTTTAGTTGTTGATGGTGGTAAAGATCAATCATTACCTAGTTCGAATACTCATACAAATACTTGGTATAACACAGGGTCAACAACTGCATCTGATGGACTAGGATTACAAAATAGTACAACATTAAACGCTAATTTCTTAAAAGACGGAGAAGCAGAAATACCTAATTACAGATTAGAATTAAATGACAAAAACTTTGTTGTTGAAGGGTATGTTGAAGAAGGTTACATAGAGGTGAGACCTTAGAGGTTGATAAATACTCTTATACGCAGATATGCACTAAGGACGAGAAAAAATGACAATTACACTTAGAGGAAACAAGAGCCAGGCACTTACTTTTAATGAGCTCGACGGAAACTTTACCGATTTAAATGGCAGAACCACTACACTTGAAGGTGCGGTTGTTAAAACAATTAATGGAGTAAGTCCTAGTAGTAATGCAGTTACTATTACAACTGCAAACATTACTGAAAATACTAACTTATACTATACTGATGCAAGATCCAGAGCAGCAATAAGTGTTACGGATGCTGGCGGTGATGGAAGTTTAGCATACAATAGTAGCACAGGTGTAATTACATATACTGGACCTAGTGCGGTTGAAGTTAGAGCCCACATTAGTGTAACTGACGCAGGTGGTGATGGAAGTTTAGCATATAATAGTACTTCAGGAGTTATCACATACACTGGTCCTAGCCTTGCAGAAGTACAAGCAAGAATAAACGCTATTAGTATTGCACAACTACTAGATGTCAATAGTACTACAATGGCTAGTCCAGTAAATGGACATGGACTTGTTTACAATTCTGGAAGTGCAAAAATTGAATTAGCAGAATTACCTGGAGCGGCTGGCGGTGAGGCTAACCAAGGTAGTAACGTTGGTGGATTTAACGAAGTATTCCAAGGTAAAGCAGGTGTTGAATTTAAATTTAGAACTATCGATCATGGCGATAACCTTACAATTACACAAAGCACAAACGCACTTACAATAGGATTAGTAAGTTCACCGGAGTTTGGAAACTTAAAAATTAATAGTAGTGCAAACACAATTGAGAATATTAGCACAAATGCCAACATTGAACTGAAGCCAAATGGTACAGGTATAGTAAATGTAAGTGGGGCATTGACTGCATCAGGTGCGATTACTGGTACACTAGCAACTGCCGCACAAACAAATGTTACAAGTTTAGGTACATTGACAGGATTGACAAGTGCCGCACTTATAGTTACAGGACAAACTGATTTAGCACAATTAAGAATTACAGGAAATAAAATTGAAAGTGACGTTAGTAATGCAGATTTAACATTAGATGCCAATGGTACAGGTGGTATTAATGTAAGTTCAAATAAAATTATTAATGTAGCAGACCCAACTGCAAATCAACATGCATCAACTAAAAAATATGTAGATGATTCAATTGCTGCGATTAGTACAACTAGTATTATAGCCGCAGATACAAGTGTTGCAATAACTGACACAGGTGCTAACGGAACTGTACTAACAAAAATAGATAATACAACTAGAATTACAACAGTGGCAGCAAGTACAACTTTTGCACATCCAGTCGCAATGGGTACAAATAAAATTACAGGAGTGGGCGACCCAGGTGCCGCACAAGATGCAGCCACAAAAGCATATGTAGATACACAGGTTTCAGCCGTAAGTACAACTGCAATAAGTCAAGGCAATAGTAATGTTACAGTGGTAGATAGCGGAACTGGTAACATTACAATTGAAGTAGATGGCGCTGATAGAATTACAAGTTTAGCCGCAACAACCACAACTGCTACTGGTCATAGTTTAGTTATTGGTGCTGCAAGTACAACAGTTGGCGGACAAATTAAGTTCTTAGAAGGAACTGATAACGGTACAAACGGAGTGACATTAACAGGTGCGGCTGCTACGGCAGACGTAGCAGTAGTGTTACCAAGTACTGCAGGAACACTTGCATTACAAAATGAAGATACAACAGGCACAGCCGCAATTGCAACGACAGTGACAGTAGCAGATGAAAGTTCAGATACAACTTGTTTTCCAGCCTTTGTTACAGGAGCAACAGGAAATTTAGGTGTCAAGACAGACAGTGTTTTGACATATAATGCCGGCACTGGTGCATTGGCAGCAACATCCGTAGCAGGAGATGGATCTGGATTAACTGCACTAAACGGAAGTAATATTAGTTCAGGTACAGTAGCAGCCGCTAGAGTTGCAACACTAAACCAAAATACTACAGGAACTGCCGCAATAGCAACAACTATTACAGTAGGAGACGAAGGCACTGATACTACATGTTTTCCAACTTTTGTTACAGCCGCAACAGGAAACTTGGGAGCGAAGACCGACAGTGTTCTCACATACAATAGTACGAACGGAACACTAGGTGCAACAACATTTAGTGGTGTATCAACTTCAGCACAATACGCTGACTTGGCAGAAAAATACACAACAGATGAATCATATCTCCCGGGCACAGTAATGACAGTAGGCGGTGATGCAGAAACAACTTCTGCAGACGAAAACACACAGTACATAGCAGGCGTCATATCTACTGACCCAGCATACTTAATGAATAGCGGAGCAGATGGACAAGCAATTGCATTAGTTGGTCGAGTACCAGTTAGAGTAGTTGGTAATATAACAAAAGGGCAACCGGTATTCGCTACTGCAAATGGCGTTGCAAGTGCAACAGGTACAGGTCCTATCGTAGGAATTGCATTAGAAACAAATAGCAATTTAGACGAAAAGAGTATAGAATGTATGCTTAAGGTGTAATAATGAAAGATAACGATATGGAAAAAACGGATATTGAACAACCACAAGAGCCAGAGAGTGAATTGAAAGACACTAGTGGTGTAATGATGGAAGGTCACATTCGTATCTTTGATCCTGAAACAGGTGAAGACTACGTTAATAAAAGAAATGCAATACATTATGAAAACATGAGTGATGCGTTAGCACAAAGTATTGCAAACAAGACTAATGGTTTTATACATGAAATGAGTTTTGGTAATGGTGGTACTAGTGTTGATCCTACAGGAGTAATTACATACTTACCTGCTAATAGTAGCGGAAGTAATGCAAACTTATACAATCAAACATATTATAAAGTAGTAGATGATAATAGTAGTTTAAATACAGACACTGCAAGAAATAAACTTACAGTCAGTCATACTTCAGGACAAATTTATACCGATATTATTGTAAGTTGTTTGCTTGATTATGGTGAACCAAATAGTCAAGCGGCGTTTGATAATACAAGTAACTTTAATGATACATACACATTTGACGAACTTGGATTAAGAAGTTGGACAGGAACAGTAAACACAGGAAATTTATTAACACATGTTGTATTTCATCCTGTACAGAAGAGTCTTAACAGACTGATACAAATAGATTATACAGTTAGAATACAAACACTGACTAATCTTAGTAGCATATAATATACTAAGTTTATAAAGTGGATAAATATATATAACGAAAAGCGGAGCAATTAAAAGATGGCTTATACAGTTAATAAAACCGATGGTACTATATTATCAACAGTAGCAGATGGTACAATCGATACGACAACTGACCTTACACTAATTGGTAAGAACTATGCAGGATATGGTGAATTTTTTAACGAGAACTTAGTAAAGTTATTAGAAAATTTTAGTAATAGTGCTGCACCAAGTAGTCCAGTAGCAGGTCAAATGTGGTGGGATAAAACAAATAATTTACTAAAAGTTTACACAGGCAGTGCATTTAAAACTGTTAGTAGTAGTACAGCAAGTAGCAGTAGCCCAAGCAGTAGTGTAACAGGTGACCTCTGGTGGGACACAACAAACGGACAATTAAAAGTTTACAACGGATCAGGATTTACAACAGTAGGTCCTAGTTTTACAAGTGGCACAGGAACATCAGGTGCTATAGTTGAAACAGTAACAGATAATGCAGCCGCAGATCATGTGGTAGTAAAACTTTATACCAACAATACATTAGTTGCAACAGTTTCTAAAGATACAACATTCACTCCGCAAAGTGCTATCTCAGGATTCGCAACAATTAAGCCAGGTATACAACTATCAACTGCAGTATCTAGTAACAAATTCCAAGGAACTGCAACAGATTCCGATGCATTAGGTGGTATTGCAGCCGCTAACTATTTACGTAGTAATGCAAGTGATAGTACAAGTGGTGTAATTAGTGTATTAAACGATACAGGTATTGTTGTAGGTGTAGATAGTGATTTTACAGTAGGTGTAAGTGGCAGTGATGTTAGTTTAAGTAATGCAACTAGCGATGGTGATATATTATTAAAAGTTAATGATGGCGGTGTAGTTTCAACTGCAATGACTATTGATGGTGCAACGAACAGAGTGCTTGTTGCTGGAGCACCTACAGATAACTTAGGTATTGCAACAAAAGCATATGTTGATTCACAAGTATCAGGTAGTGGTGCATTACCAACAACAGGTGGTACAATGACAGGAGATATCCTTGTTAGTGGTACAGTAAATTTTGGTAGTGGTGGTACACCTATTACTACAGTTCATGCAACTACATTTAGTGGTACTGCTAACCAAGCAAAATATGCTGACTTGGCAGAAAATTTTAAACCAGACAATAATTATGCACCAGGTACAATAGTTGCACTAGGTGGAGCAGAGGAAATAACTTCTGTAAATGACGAATTATCAAGTAAAGTATTTGGTGTAATAAGTAAAGCACCAGCATACCTAATGAATAGTGACCAAGATGGTGGTGCACCTGTAGCGATTGCAGGAAGAGTACCGGTAAGAGTACTTGGACGCATAAATAAAGGTGATAGACTTGTAAGTGCAGGCAACGGTGTTGCAAGAGCGGCAAGCAAAGATGAATCAATAAATGCTTTCAATGTTATAGGCAGAGCAATCCAAAACAAACTAACAACAGAAGAAGGCACTGTGGAAGCCTTTGTTACAATAAATTAAAAAACGGAGAAAATAACAAATGGCTTATACAAGCGGTGATACAATATTAGACGATCACTATAATGCTTTTGCTACATCAGTCAATGCAATATGGGGTTCAGGCAGTGGTGATAGTGGTTACGGACAAAGTAGTACAGTAAGTTCAGTAAGTGCAGGTGGTACTGTACAAGCATCACAATGGACAACCTTATTATCAAGATGTAGTAGTATGGCTTCACACCAAGGAAGTAGTATAACAGGCATAAGTAACCCAAGTGCAGGTACTACAATTAGTGCTTTTACTGCATTAAGTGGAAATATTTCAACTGTTACAAGTAATAGATTGAATGTAAGTTCACGTGCTGGTAACGTAACAACAAATTGTAGCACAACAACAAACTTAACAGGTACAATTGAACAACGAGGTACATGGGCATGGGGTTCAACAGACCAAGCACGTTACTTTTTTAACACAGGCGGACGTATTAGTGTTAGTTGGGATTTAAATAGTTACACAAGTGATACAAAAGCAGAAAGATGGAACACACTAGCCAGTAACTGTGGAACTTACCAAGTAATTGCACAAAGTTCAGGTAAATCTGGTGGTGGTGGTAATTCACCAAACATAAACAATACAAACTTTGGGTGGCATGACATGGGAGGTTCGTACTCTACAGTGTTTAGACAGTATGCTCAAAGTACATATACAGCTAACTATATACAATTAGATATGTATAAGACAGGCGGTAGTGTTTTATTTAGAAGTTATTGGGTAGATGCTGAATCAGAACAAACAAGTTGGAATAAATCAATTTATAACGTACAAGATCAAACTGATGGAAATAAGATAACAACTTTTGGACATGAAGAGTCAGAAACATCACATATTTCAGATTCATGGGGCGATGGACCTTCACAAACAGTCAATGCTAATGGATAATAATTAACAAATTAATTAATACTTGACAGGCGCTACGGCGCCTGTTATAATGATTACATGGAAAATACAGAAGAATATGCTCGTGAAAGATTCGAGCTCAATCGACAAAAACAAACACTTAAAGATCAACAACAACAAAGACTTACAGTCACATATAACGGCGGAATATTCCTAGTTGATATGGCCTTGTTATCATATCTATATATGAAAAATGTAAACGCAGGATTATTTCAACAGAGTAAAGAAGACATTATTCCTGATAGTTATGATACACCTATTAAAATAGATGTACAAGAACTTATAGTCTTATGCGATGAACGTTGGAAAGAAGTTCATAACGATTGGCTTAATCAATTTGATGAACTTAAAACAAAACGTAAAGCAGGTGATGTTGAAGTCTAAAGGTGTACTTTTACTATATAGCGAAAATGAATCGTTAGACTATAAACGTTTGGCAAAATTATCAGCAAGACTCGCAGAATACTATTTGAAAGTACCTGTAACCATTGTAAAATTAGATGCCGTAAAAAAGAATCTAAGAACTTTTAGATACAGTGACGGTGTTGAAACTATTGAATGGAATAATATTGGTAGGTACAATGCTTATGATTTAAGTCCTTATGATGAAACTTTATTAATAGATACAGATTATTTTATACAAAATAATAATTTAGGAAATTATTTTGAAACAACTCATAATTTTTTATGTCATAATACTAGTTGGGATATATCTGGCAATGATGTATTCCGGCATGATCGCTTTTTAGATAATGGTGGCAATAGATTTGAAATGCGGTGGGCAACTGTAATATATTTTCAAAAAGGAAATTCAGCAAAACAGATATTCGATACTTGGCATAAAGTTTATAATAATTATGAATACTACAGTAAATTAATTGGTTTCAAAAGTACACCTTTTAGAAATGATTTTGCATTAAGTATTGCACATCAATTATGTAATGGATATGCAAATAATAATACTTTTACTAATAGTTTACCAGCATTAAGCACAACAGATAGTGTAATAGACTATAAGAATAATAACTGGTTGATTAAGTATAAATTAAAACAGACTTATAATGTTTTACGTTATAAAGGTGATTTACACTTAATGAATAAAAAATGTATATTAGAAACAGATCTATATGATAAGTTATGGAATAGTGTATGAGAGAAAAAGTATATGAACAAGGATATTTGACTTT
>MDTC01100508.1_pt1 | contig 20094 bp, 10 predicted proteins | sample 811181 | NCBI WGS metagenome assembly MDTC01 (sample SAMN05326644, study PRJNA326480) | marine metagenome | isolation source: seawater | place: Pacific Ocean: North | collected 2011 | reverse complement strand
TGATTCGTCTGGGATCGAACACTCATTGTCGCGCTACAACGAAGAGGGAAAGACTGTCGTGCTCTACTTTTACCCACGTGATTCTACACCAGGATGCACCAAGCAAGCCTGTGATTTTCGCGACAGCATGGCTCGACTCACCTCCAAAGGATACGTTGTGCTTGGTGTATCGAAAGGAAGTGTGAAATCTCACGACAACTTCATTTCAAAACAAGAACTCAATTTCCCTCTCTTGATGGATGAAGACGGTACGTTGCACGAATCCTACGGCGCTTGGCGTTTGAAAAAGAATTACGGTAAAGAGTACATGGGCTGCGCCCGTTCGACGTTTGTCATTGGGCCAAACGGCCAATTTGATTGGCTTAGGTACAACGTCAAGGCAAAAGGGCACGTTAGCATGCTCCTCCGTGAACTTGGACTTGATGAATGAGGGATTCAATGACACAGAAGGCCACCCTTGACGGTGAACGCATCGAACTTGAACACAACAGTGTTGCTTGGTCACCGTGCCACATTGGAGCGCAGACTGTCATCGGCAGCGATTGCTCAATCGGTGCTCTTGCGCACATAGGCCGGCGGGTGCGCATGGGCGCTGGCTGTCGCATCCAAGGCGGCGCATACGTTGCGGATAGGTGCGTACTGGGTGACGGTGTATTCATCGGACCGAACGCTACGCTGCTCAATGACAAGTATCCACCATCCGGAAATTCGAATCAGTGGCAGCCAATCACGGTGATGAACGATGCAGTGATTGGTGGAGGGGCGACGATTGTCGCAGGGTGCAGCATAGGAACCAATTCCGTCGTTGCTGCAGGGGCTACGCTTACCCGCTCATTGCCCGCCAACGAAGTATGGGCAGGAAATCCTGCTCGGTATTTGATGACGCGTCAGGACTATGACAAAAAACAAGCCACATTAAAGGCAGCGTCCTCATCAGACGAATGAAGAGGTGGTATGATGGACAGAAAAGCAGTTGTAGTCGATTTCTTGGAACGATGTAACGTCTATGCAGCGGATTCAATCAAGCGTAAGCAGAGCCGTGGTGAAGACGGTAATATCGAATCATGGGAATCGTACATAGAATTCAACCAACATGCAATCGAAGAGATTCACAACGGAAAACTCGACCGCTGGTTCACCCCGCTTCCAACCAGAGGTATGGAACATGCTCGGCGCATTGAAGTTGATGATCTGGAACATCCTGTTCGGGCTGGTTGGCTTTCAGGGTTGCTTTCACCTCGCCCACTGGTCGTTGCCTCAACCCAAGACGAGAATGGAAACCTCAACCTCGCTCCATATACATCGGTAATGGCGGTGTCTACCGGGCCTCCGTTGTTGATTGCGTCGTTCAGTTGCAACAGAGAAGGGCGCTATCGAGATACTCTGCTCAACCTTCGAAGTACCAAAAAAGCACTCCTTCACCTCATGCCAAGCACCCTCAGCATGGTCGAAGCGGTGAATGAAACGGCAGCTCCCCTTCCCAACGGTGAAAGTGAATGGAACCTTTCAGGATTAACGCACAGCGAACATCACCCTTTGCTCATCAACGAAGCCGTTGCCGCCCTTGAAGTGGAATTTCTCGAAGACCGCTCATTGCCCGATGCCGTTGCCCGCCTTGCGGTTCTGCGCGTGACTGGGATATGGACCACTGAAACGGACATGCCACCCGAAGGACTGGATATTTTATGCCAGCACGGTCACGACAGGCTCACGCCTGCTCCAAATGCATGGGGTGGAAAGGTGCTCAAGCACTATGCCAACAAGAAGTGACCTATCGAATAGAATCCCACATTCGCTGCAGTCCATCGTTCAACGTCGTTGATGCAGACCATCCGAGCAGTGACGTACTCTCGTAACAGTTTGGAAGCCGTCGTTTGGAATCACCAAAATAGCCGTCAGTTACCTGAACTTCAGGCAGAGCTTGTTTCCAAGTCAGGTCGCTTGCAACAACCTCATAGATAGCGGTTTGAAGTTCTTGGATTGAAACTTCCTCAGTGCTCCCGATGTTCAACGCACAACCGTTCAGCGAGACTCCGTCAAGTCCCGTATCCATGAGACCTGCTTTGAGAAATCCGTCAACGATGTCGCCAATCCACGTGAACGAACGGGTTTGCTGGCCTCCAGCATGAAGTGAGAGTGGCTGATTGTTCACGATGGATTGAAAGAACATCGCAACAACTTGACCGTATTCATCGCCTTTCAAGCGAGGTCCGTACGCATTGAAGGGTCGGACAATTCGAACATCTAATCCCTCACGGCTGGCATGCTGGCATGCGACTTCATCGAGGTATTTACTCGCCCCGTAGGAGTGGCGTTGATGCTCAGCAGGGTCGCTGAATGTCATGGGGTTACCGTTGGTCAGTGGTTGAATTTCTGCATCTCCAAACGCTTCAGGTGAAGATGCAAGTACGTACCGTGCATCGTTTGCCATCGCTAGTTCCAACGTTCGTAGCGTACCGTTGATGTTGACGTCGATGACAGAATGTGCGGCCTCATGGAACCATTTTGTCCCGTTGATGGCAGCGAGGAGATAGATGATGTCAACGCCGCCAAGATGTTCAACAGCATCGTCCAATTGGTCAATATCACGAACATCACCTTGCATAAACTGGAAATGCGGGTGCTCTAGAACTGCTGAGAGATTGTCCAATGAGCCGCGAAACAAGGAATCGAGTCCGAGAACCGAATGGCCCTGTTCAACCAGTGCTTCACACAGCGACGAGCCAATGAATCCTGCCGCACCCGTCACCACAATTCGATTGGATTCCATTCAATCACCCTGTGCGACTCGTTGTAAAACCGTGAGGGTAACGTTGCCATCTTGGGATTTGAATTCAACAAGGTCACCGTCGTTCACCTCGATGCACGGATCAGAATCAAAACCGTGACCGTACGGCAATCCGAGCAGCGAACACGCTGGTAAGGTGAGTGGGCAGACGTCTCGATTCACCACGGCAAGCGGCCCCTTACCGGTGTAAATCAGGCCCATCAAGACAAAAGGAGCAACCGTGGAACCCGACCCTTTTGGATAGATCAGAATGCTGTCTTCAATCGCTCGGCCATCGAGTGGGTGACCGGTTTCTTCGATGACACCGGTATCGCGATTAACATAGCCGAGGTAGGTGATTGGAACGTCCGTGACCATGGCCCGTCCCGTCACGCAGAAGTCGTCCTGTGAGAGCAGCGGTGCCCCGTTGATGACCTTCGTAGCCACTTGATGTGTCTTTGCGCTGACGTGCTGGGGTTGGGCTTTGGACTGCAAGACGGGACGAGGGCCGGCTGAAAGACGTGGCTCAAAGGCGTGAGAAACGCATTCAGTAATGGGCACGACGCTTGTCGGCAATCGGTTGAGTCCACTGGTGAGATAGTGTTCTGCTTTCAGAGAATTGGTGAGCAGGTGGTTGTAGTGTTGGCGATTGTATGGCGTCACTTCCGGGCAGGTATCTTGCAAGATCACCGCACCTGCAGATTCCAACAATTCGATGCTTCCATCAGCACACGCAAGTTGATAATTTTCACCACTGGTGAACACCCACAGCCGTTGATCGGGTATTTTAGCACCCATTTCTGCATGCGAACGGACGGCTGATGCGGTCAAACGAATTTCTTCAAGACTTGCTTGTGGGCAACCAATGACCACTAAATCGACTTGGCCTTTGGGGGCTAAATCATCGTAGCGTGCAGCGAGTTCCTGCTCGGTGAAAACCAACTCTCCCTGCCATCCGCCGTCTGGTGCAGCCCATCCCCCCAACGAATCACGCTGCAACGGCGGGTCTGCAGACAAGCCTTCAGCCCACAGCATCGGCGTACCGTAATTTGCTGCAGCTGCTGTCAATGCCTTCTTTGAGGCAAAACTTGCAGTGACAGGAAGACCTTGAATCAGCGGCATTGGACCCCAGGGAACGTTCCAATCAGGCCGCACTTGTTTTCCAATCCAGTCTCCTAAAACCGACCAATCGGCCAGCGTATTTAATTCGCATTCAACCTTAACAAGAATGTTTGGCACTCGGTTTTCATCCAAGTGGAGTCCCCAGCATGGAGCAAAACCGGTCAACGCAGTAGCAAGCGCTGAAAGACCCGATTCACGGTTGGTAATTAGTGAGGTCCAGGTATTAGAAAAGCAAACTGCATTGGATTCAGCCCAAGATGCAAAACCGCTGATCTGTTCGATACCCCGGTCGTAGGGTGTGCAAGAAAGCGTGGCTTGAATGCCCAATTGCGAGTAGGCCTCAACGATTTCGAACTGTTGTTCAAGAAAATCAGGCCATTCAATGTCCATTTCCTTCATCTTCTCTTTATCACAACCCGCTGAGTTGAGCGTTGTAGGGATGGTAACTTTACCGTCACCTGAGCTGGATAAATCTGCTAAAAATCGACGCAACCCGTGCCCGCCAGTGATAACGGAGACGCCCGAAACGTGTGCGTGGTCAACTTCGATGTAGCCTTCTGCTCCAGCCGTCACGGCCAAATCCACCACCAATCGGGCGGCTTTTTGTCGAGTTGGACCTTCTTCACCAGCCAGTTGGGCTGCAAGACGAACGGGGAGGTCCATGCCTAAGGGAAATCAAACACTGCCTTGAAGTCACCCCTTACATCCAACTGCCATCCGCGTTTTGTAGACAGGGGACGTCTGAACCGAAGGATTTGATACCATTGACTGTCTTGGAAGTACTCATGTCGAACTCACAACGACACGAAGACCCGAGCCATATTGCAGGAGAACCTGTACAGGATAATTTGCACAAGCGTGTACCTGAAATCGCTCACCCAACGGCCAGTTCCCATCAGGCGGTACAAGCGCCGATTCGCACCAAATCACGATGGGCTGCAGTCATGCAGACCTTACTTGTGGTCTGTGCGTTAGCCATTTCGACTACGTCGTACATCATGGTCGATTCCGTATCACAGCAACCGGGTGAAAAGGGCCTTGATGCTCACGAGATGCTTGTACGCATCGAAGGGCGGGTCGCTGACTCAATCTGCACCGAAGGAGGTGCAGAAATCATCATTGGAAGTGATTATGACCAAAACGGTATCCTGAGCGATGATGAAGTCTCCTCAACCACCAAAGTGTGTCACGGTAAAGAAGGTCTTTCAGGGCCCCAAGGTGCACCGGGCCCCGTAGTTGAAGCAAACCAGAGTCTGCTGCGAATCAACCCGATCCAACCCGGCAATGAATCCTGCCCAATGGGAGGGGCCGTTCTGTTGGCAGGAATCGACCTTTCGGATGACGGTGAACTTGGTGATGATGAAATTCACACCGCCAACACCGTGTGCAACGGAGTGATTGGCAGCAACGGAATCAATGGAATGCAGGGCGTCGACGGTCAAACCGGTGCGTCTGCTTTGGTAGAACAACGTCAGCCTCACCCATCGGTCTGTCCGGTTGGAATCATCATCGAATTCGGCATCGATGACGGCAACGGCGGAGGTATTGCTCATGATGGCACGCTCCAAACCGGAGAACTGCTTGAAAGCCTCAATGTTTGCAGCACACCGTTGGCTTACGGTCCAATCACCGATATGGCGAGTGGATCTGCTAACGGCGTCACAGTAAACTGCGATGCAATGGTGTGGATGGAGCAACAACAGCGGATTCTCATCTCCGGAGTGGACGGTGTAAGCGGTTGTGAACTGTGGGTCAGTGAAGGGACAGAAGCAACCACGAACCTGCTCCTTGACATCAACCCAAGCGGGGACGCTCTTCCTGGCAGAGACCTGTCGTTCAACGCTGTGACCACCAACGCAGGCGAACGAATGTTCTTCGATGCAGATGACGGTGTGCATGGAAGGCAACTGTGGGTCACCGACGCGACAACTACTGGTACCCAACGGATCACAGATTCAGGCACGGGAATCGTGCTTGCATCGCATTCCAAACTTGCACTGTGGGCTCAAGGCGTGGTCGTGCTGACCGCTGATGACCGATTGGTTTGGACCAACGGAACGGACACGTCAAGTGTATTCAGCCATCCCATGTTCGGTAATGAAGCCTCAGCGTTGCTGAATAATTCCAGTGCTGGCTTGAGTACATTTGCGACCGAAGTACTGTATTCTAACGGTCCACATTTGTGGTTTTCAGCCAAAGACACGCAGGGACTCGAGCCGCACCTACTCACAACCTCTGGAGATTTACTCAGCTGGGACCTCAACCCGATGGGCAGCAGTGCACCCTCCAGTCCAACCGCTGTAGGAACCGGTGCGGTCTTTGTCGCTGAGACCAACAACGGACGCCAGTTGGTGCATTTGTTTGAAGACGGGTCGGCGAATTGGCTGACCTCGCTGACCCACCAAGGCACCGGTTCGCCGACACAACACGTTGGCGTGGCGTTGGGGATTCATGAAGTCGGCCAGTACCTCGTGTTTGATGCACTGACCTCTGGCGTGGATACGACTGTGTGGTCTCACAACTTGGTCACGGGTCAAACCCAACTGCTGTCGCTTGACATCCTCGCTCCGGGCGATTGGGCGGGAGGATACGTACATGGAGGACTGCTATGGTTCGACTGTGTAGCGCCGGGCGTGGCCCATGAAGTGTGCACCAGTGACGGTACGGTTGAACAAACAAAGGTCGTCACCGACTTGAGGGCGGGCATTGCCAGTTCAAACATTCTCCACTTTGCCGCACACAGTGAAACGTTGTTCGTCATGGCTTCCGGACAAATCGACGGGCAAGAAACCGGTTCTTGCTTGTGGTATTTCAGCGGTACCGGTGCGCAGTTAGCGTACGACCCCTGGGAGGGGAGTGGGAACAATTCCGCATCTGGAACATACGGTTCGCTGGTGATGAGTGAACATCATGCTCTGTTCATGTCCCATGACGGTCAACGCGGCCATGAGGTTCATGCTTGGAGTCACGGTACGATCTCCGGTGAATGGCTCGTGTGGTCATGACCGCAAATGAATGCAGTGTGGGCATGAAACCTCGATGACGTAGTCGGGGGATTGTTGCTCTTCGACGGTCAGCGGTTGGCGACAGGCGAAGCACTGGACTACGTCACTTTGGTCGAGTTCCGGATTGACCGCTACGCGATGGTCAAAGACGAAGCAATCACCGTCCCAATGTGCTTCTCCAACTTCTTCGAAGTAGCCGAGGATTCCACCACCCAATTGGCGTACGTCCCTGAATCCTGCATCCATCATCACGACGCTGGCTTTTTCGCATCGTATTCCACCGGTACAAAACATCACCACGGGAATATCCTTCATCGAATCAGGCAGTTGTTCAATCGCTTTAGGAAAGGATCTGAAGGACGTGATATCGAGGTCGATTGCATTTTGGAAAGTGCCCAAACGAATTTCGTAGTCGTTTCGGGTATCGAGTACGGCAACCTCTCGACATTCATCCAACCACTGCTTGAATTCCGTCGGTGATATCACCGGACCGGTTCGTCGAGCAGGTTGAACGTGGTCGAGTCCAATTGAAATGATTTCTTTTTTCAATCGAACATTCATTCTATTGAACGGCTGATAATCGGTGAATGAGTACTTCAAACGAATGCCAGCAAACCGCTCATCACCGTTCAAGAATTCAATAAAACCGTTCAAGGATGGCTCTGAACCTGCTAAGAAAAAGTTGATGCCTTCATGGGCCAAGAGAATGGTTCCTTTCAAGTCAAGTGAGGTGCAGACTTCTTTGAACGGTTTGCGGAGTTCATCACGATCGGGAAGGTCGACAAAGCGGTACCCCGCTATGTTCGAAATGCCTTCACCCATGCAGTTGCGAAGATTGAATTGTTTTTGAGTCATTCCGACCGTAGACATCAATGGCGCCAATCATGGCGCGAAGCGAGCGGTCTGCGCCAGCCCTGTCCGAACGCTCGTTTCGAGACTCGTGGTGCAGGCGACATCTGCCAACGCTTGTGTTCACTTCGCTCAAGTCGAGTCAAGACTTCGACGACTTGTGAGCGTTCAAATCCAAGTTGTGCTATAGCCTCAGCATCCAAGCCATCCTCGATGTGAGCGTGAAGTATTGCATCAAGCACGGAATACGGAGGCAGAGAATCTTCGTCTTTCTGGTCAGGAGCTAATTCTGCAGAAGGTGGTTTGTGCCGAGTTGAATCGTTGACTGGGACAATGTTGCCTAATGCCTTTGCCCGTGCATTGAACTCATCTGCCAGCCCGTACACCTGCAGTTTGTACAAATCTCCCAACGGAGAATAGCCACCTGCCATGTCACCGTACAGCGTACAGTAACCCTGAGCTAATTCGGATTTATTACCCGTAGCAATCGCCATTCGGCCCTGAGCGTTAGCATATCCCATCACAATCAACCCGCGAAGCCTCGATTGAAGATTCTCGGATGCAACGGGATGACCGTTGTTCAGAACCCCTCCAATACTGCCTTCGACTGAAGAATGTAGCCCGTCGATTGGAACGGTGTCAAACACGATACCCAGTGCTTCAGCGGTATGACGGGCGTCGTCGATTGAATGTTGGGACGAGTGCCGGCTTGGCATGGCGATTCCTGTCACGTTTTCTGGGCCAACTGCAGCCGCAGCAATACACGCAGCCACCGCTGAATCTATACCTCCTGAAAGCCCGAGGACCACCGACGATATGCCCGACTTTCGGCAGTAGTCAGACAATCCAGCGATGACGGCGTCGGTCAAATCTTCGAGCAGATGTTCATCATACTCTTGGCCTGAATGGCCGGGTGAAAGGTGTCGCAACGCGTCGTTACCAACCGAAAGTGCGTCGACTGCATCAGAAGGAATCCAAGTGCAGCCCTCGGCATCATCAAGGTCGACCAAGAAAACACCTTCTTGCCATGCAGGTGCGACAACAACTCGGCCATCTGGCCAAGCAACCAGAGAATTCCCATCAAAGAGAAGGTCGTCGTTACCCCCAACTTGGTTCGCCAAAAGGAACGGATGTCCCAAAATTGCTGCCGCTGTTCGACACACTTGAATTCGTGAACTCAACTTATCGGAATGGTAAGGAGATGCAGAAAGATTGACCGTAGCATCCAGTTGTACGCCTTGTCGGCCCCATTCAGCAAGATGTTCAATGGGGTCTGCTGAATATTCCGAAGGCGTCATTCCAGCGGCTTGCCACGCATCTTCACAGACGGTCACGCCGAGGTTGAGATCACCGATGGTTCGAGCAATTCCAGAACGGTTGTCTGGGTGAAAATAACGAGCTTCATCGAAGACATCGTAGGTAGGGAGAAGTTGCTTTCGTGCAACGATGTGAATGCTGTCTTCGCCGCTTGGCTTGGCCTTGTTTGCTCCAGCACGAACAACCCCATTTGACGGAAGTTGACGGGCACTTGATGGTTCAATTGGAGTTCCTACGAGGACTGGAAGTTCCACCCCAAGATTGCTCGCAGTGTCCTGTGCTAATCGAATAAATTCGTCTTGCAGCAACAGGTCACGTGGAGGATAGCCGGAGATGGCCAACTCGGTTGTCACGCCAATCCTCGCTCCGTGGTCAGAGGCCAACTTCGCCAATGCTTCAATTCGAACAGCGTTTCCGACTAAGTCGCCAACAGTTGGGTCCACTTGCAATAATCCAATTCGACGAGGCATTGGGTCATCTCCGAGTATCAGCTGTACTTCACAATCTCGCCTTCGGCGTTCTTGTACCACCATTCATTGGTTTGCTTATCGTGGTACCACCAGTAACCGTCGGAACCCATCGACCAATCAGATTCAGCGTTCACGACTTGTGCAGCCGCGACGGAGGCTGCTTCGCTCAACGAATCCTCAACATCAGGTTCAAACTCATATTCGTCCTCATCATCATCAAATGATGAAGAATAATCGTCCCAGTCGTGCTCACTCTTAGAACCACCTCGCAATGTCATCCGTTTTGCTAAGACAAGTAAGGTTGCAAGAATTCCGATGAAAAGTGATGCTGAAAGGGTTCCGAGGACTGGATTGACATCTCCAAACACGCGTTCAGTGAACGATTCTTCTCTCATTGGACGAACGTCGATGGAAGGCCCGATTGTCACCACATCTGAACCAACTTGGACCTCGACCCATTGTAAACCGGGTGCTGATGGGTTCCAGTCGGTTGATACTGGAAGGGTCCCACCCTTGGGAACGATGACAGTGGTACGGCGCATGGTCGAACTGGTACCGTCAATGAGGTTCTCAATGAAAATGACTTCAACTGAACCGTTCAGTGTTCCAGTGTTCTCGATGTATGCTGTTACAATCGAAGTCTGGCCGACTTCAACAAGCAAACGAGAATAGGTGACGCCGGTGGCAGGAAGCGAAAATTCCGGTTTGAGCCATTCCATGTCCCAAACGCCTACAGGAGACCCTGCTGGTGAACCGCCGATGCCAAGAACTGCATTATCGGCAAGGTCTCGACCTGAAATCTGGATGTAAAAAGCCAGACGGTTTTCAAGCATTTGTGGGGTTATTTCAGATAAATCAACGTTACCTACGACTTCCAAACGAAGCCCTGCAATGTCAGAACCAACAAGACTGAGAGCCTCAACTCCGTTGCGTAAGCGGTCTCCGGTTTCCTTTTCTTCAACCCACCAGATCAGTTCAAGTGAATCGACATCAAGCCCACCAGCTTCGGAGAGAAGAATGCGGACTTCATGAGATTCAGCCTTGAGAACCGATGAAGGTCGAGGATTAGATACCTCGACCGGTTCAGGCCCCGTACCGTCAACAAGAATCCAACGAACAGAAGATTCTTGCTCCGTTGTATCCGTTCCCTGTCCGGAAAGACAACCGATGCTCCACGTCAGAGGAGTTGTCATGGATTGCGATGGAGCAACCAAAGGCACCGACCAAATGCCGTCCAGTGAAAGGGCGGACGTGGTTGAGCCTGCGAATTGGACGTTCACTTGACAATCGAACTCTGGAATCAAGCCTGTTTCGGTGAAGACAACGCCGCCCGCAATCTCGAACGGACTGTTCGGTGCTAATCGCGCACCGTCGACAACCAGCGAACCCTGAGAGAGAATCAGTGAGACGCTTTGTTCAGGAATTTCCATCGCTGCAGAAAATCGCCAGCGATGCTCTGGGAATGCTCGGAACACCTCTTGCCCAGCACGGTCAATGACTCGAATTCCCGGTTCACGGCGAGTTTCGCCGAGGTCGGGTGTGGTCCAACCCAATTCAAAATCAACGCTCAAGGTCATGGCACGGTCGTACGGACTGGCCTGCATGCCGTCAGTTCCAAGCATTTGACAGCCGAGAATAATGAGATGTGGACTGGTCGTTGTGCAGTTGCCGGTCAGGAAATCCCACTGAATTGGCAATGGGTCACTTCCTTGATTCGATGCCAGTTCGACAACGACCGTGGACAAATCCGAACCTCCATTCGGTTCATCGATGTGGACGTTGAAGGAGTACTCCATAGCAGGATGCAACCACGGTTTTTTACCATCTTGATAGCCGAAAGCGTTCGATGCAACCGTCGGAGCTCCGTCAACCGCTAACTGGTACATGAACAACTGTTCACCGGAAATGTTCGAGCCACTGTTCTCGAGATGATGACCAGCACCATCCGTACCTACAAGGTACACCGAGACCTTCTGACCCAGGCTTCCTCCCGTATCATCGATCATCAACGTATATTGACCAATTAACGCATTGAGGTCGTTAGGGATAAACAGACCCATTGGAGTGTATTCATCCGCATCAGGCCACGAGTCGAAATTGTCGTCATCACTCCATTCTCGCCATACCATTGCTTGAATGGAACTTGGAAGGACTGGTTGGTCTGAAATCTTAATTTGGAATGTTTGGGTCGATGAAGGAGTGCGATGGTCGTAGAGTTCGGCATTGGTTTCCAGTACTTGCGGCGAGATAGAGTCGATGTGGAAGGTTCGTTGATAGACCGAATCATCAGCCAATCCAATCCCGTTCAACGACGTAATCTCGAATCGCCAGTCAACCACCCCAAACGTAAACGGAATGGCGCTGTTTAGACTCCACATGTTTTGCTCTAGCACCGTCGTATTTGCTATCAGTGACTCGCCTTGGTAGAATTCTACAAGTGCGTCATCGTCTGCGAACGCATCGACGGAATCTACGCCTTCAAACCCGATTCTGACATCGACATCTATGTTTGAGCCGGCCATCAAATAGTAGTCACTGACCGTGAGTTCCTCACCGTCATCACCGGTAAGAGTGACTGATTTAATCTCAAGGTCATTTTCAAAACCTTGAATCCCGTTTCCTCCCCAAGTATAACTGGCAGGAATCGAAAGAACGCCGTTCGAAAGCATCAGACGTGTTGAGGCAGTGAGGTGAGGTGAATCATCCCACTCCGGTTCCATTCTAAAGGTAATGTTCACCGTTACTGAGGTACCAGCAATGTCACTGGTGATGGCGCTATCAGGGTGCAATTCGACCAAATTTGAATCACCAGTTCCAATTGGAGAACCTCCGTTTAGAGGCAACAACCACGTTGCGGAGTAATTTCCGCCGTTCACGTCCAAACGAGCCGTCGCTGCGGCTGAAGAAAGTACAGTGTACTGAGTTTGCATTGTTTGCCAGCGCTGACTTGGTGTCAGCGTGGTTGCATCGGTATCCATCGTGACGCCGGTTAATTCTACCAGTGAAGACGAGTTGAGCCCTTCCAGTGTAACATCGAGTGACCCCGAAGTATCCGATGTCATCGGAATTGGGATGTGATGCATTCCTCCGATGGATGATAATCCATTTCGAGCACCGTTCAAAGCGAGGACAAATGCTGAATCGACCGGGGCTTGTATGAAATCCACTGCTTTGTACGGCACTCCAAGTCCCGACAGAGTTGCGTTGCCAGTTCCAAAGACCTCAAATTCAATTTCGACGAAATACGTACCCAGTGCACTGGCTTTCGATGTTGATTGCATGGCTGAAATTGAAAGATTCTCGAGTTGAGAGGGTTCGAGTGTAAAGAATCCCGACCCGCCTTCAACAGTCCAATTGGCAATCGTAGAACCATCGAAATTCAGGTTCAATCCAGTCATTTCACCGTTGTAGGACATTCCCGAAAAGCAGAAACTGAGAAGTTCTGTTGCTGGAATCCACGCCTTCACCTTCGAAGTACCCGATATCCCAGGGTTAGCAGCGATGGAGGTTTCACCGTTTTCAAAACGGTCTTGCCATCCCCATGAGCCAACTCTTGCATCGCTTGAGCCCCACTCTGCAACACCATCTTGTGCGAAGTCAATGGTTGGGTTGGCTGGTTGAACTCCACCAAATGCACCGGTTTCAAAATCATAGACTTGCCAGAATGCCGTAGAAGAATTGGATGCTGAAATGAATTGGATTTGGTATGCACCAACCGTTCCTTCTTGCCCGGCTAAGTCCAGCGAGTAGGGGAGGGTGATGTTGGTCCAGTTGTCCAATGGTGAAGTTCGCATCTGAGCTTGTGCAAGGGTAGTTGTAGCGCTAACGTGAATGTGTGACAGTGCTGCTGAAGGCGTGAACCATGGCGAGGTGAACCGGTCATTCGCAGTACCTTCGTGTGAACTGCTTGTTTCGACATAATTGATGCCTCCACCATTGGAAGTCCAGCCCTCAAAAGCGAGGGGGGAGTTAGCTGACACGGCGTACATTCCGTCTCCGCTGATTGAATGAACGGAGGCCATTTCACCACTGGGTGAAGGTTCGAAATTCAAGTGCAGACGGATGGAATTAACGGTTTGCCAATCAAGAGCATTGAGTGGAACCCATCCCGCCCCACTTCCCGTCATCCCCTGTAGAGGTGCACCTGTAGTTCCATCGAGAATCGTCCAGTTGAGGTTAGCCCCAGTCGGAACTGTCGCATCGATGTACAACGGTGCCCACGGACCTTGGTCGACGACTTGGAACGAACTTGGAGCGAAACCGATCGATGGAGACCGCCATTCAGCAGAAGGAGGAGTGGCGAAATGTACGTCATCGATGAACCAGTAATCACAGCACGTTGAGGAACCCGAGGTTTGATGGAATCGTATTTGTGAATTGGTATGGAGGGCGGCAGCAGGAAGCGTTGTCATGTACTGTGTCGGTGTTTGAGAGCTTGAAGGAGAACCAGAAAAGGTATGCAGTGTGGTCCACGTACTGGTGGCTGTGCGGTATTGTATTTGCAGGTCTTCGTTCAAATCTGGTTCTTCACCGCAGTTGGAGTAGCCCTCGAGAACCCAGAGATGGAGCGGCATGGTCGAGACGCCCGAGAAATCGCTCACCGGTGAAGTTGCGTAGGTTGAACCTGCATAGGTTCGAATCGAACCTCCCGAAGAGCCATTGTAACCGCATGCTGGGCTGGTCACAACGCCTGAATATGAGTTAGAAAAAGTCCACCCGGGTGAAGGATTGGTTGGTGAATTGAAGTCCCAAAGCATTCCTGCTCCGTTACCGGTCAAGGCTCCTGATTCACCAAATGTTCCATTGTTCACAGCACTGCTGTGCGCCCAAACGGTGCTGTCATTCCAAGTGAAACCTTGTTGGGTGAGTTCAACCGAAGGTTCCAGTGAAAGGTGAATATCGGTCACCGGTGCGTTACTGGAAACGTCGATTTCAAAATCGGTGGAGTACGAGTTGGCACCTGGTAGGATAACAACGGCGTTTTCACCGGAACCAACCGAACGTATGTCGGAAGTTGGGAGGAGCACGGATATGGGTTCAGAAGCCGGATTTTCAGAAGAAATCATGCTCTGCAGCGGTCCACCGAAAACCATCAACAACGCAAGGAGTACAGCCTTGCGTGCGCTTGACCCCCCCGCCATGCCTGCTGCTAAGCGTTAAAGGACTTCAATGATACCCCCGCATTTCATCGATAAAAATCTCAATTTCCAAACTTTTGCCTTCTCTCTTCGACCGTTCAATGACCGTTGAAATCACGCTGTTCAAGGGTGAGGTTCAAGACAAAAAGGCTGCTCGGTGGTTCATGGCTCGTCCGAACCCCGCTGGTGAACTCGATGCGGTGAAACTTGAGACAACGCTTCTTGAGATGTGGAGCAAAGAAGGTGCATTCCAGCAATCCATTGAAACACGACGCAATGGCGCTCCGTTTATCTTCCTTGAAGGACCACCTACTGCGAATGGAAAACCCGGAATCCATCACGTAGTAGCACGCGCTTACAAGGACTTAGTCTGTCGTTGGAAGACGATGGAGGGGTTCAAAGTTGAGCGTAAAGGCGGATGGGATACGCACGGCTTACCTGTGGAGATCGAAGTCCAAAAGCGAATGGACTTAATGTCAAATGAAGCTATTGAAGCCTACGGAATGGATAATTTCAATCAAGCCTGCCGTGAATCAGTGTGGACCTATGAATCTGCTTGGAGAGAAATGACTGAGCGAATGGCATACTGGGTTGACTTAGACAATCCCTACGTCACTCTCGAGAATTCGTATGTCGAATCATGTTGGTGGGCCATCAAGCAAATGTTCGACAAAGGATTGCTTTACAGAGGCCACAAAGTCTTACCCTACTGCCCACAAACCGGAACATCGTATTCATCTCACGAGGTTGCTCTTGGCTACAAGGAAGTCGAGGAACCGTCCGTCTATGTGAAGTTCAAACTCTCTGACGAAGAGGCGAGCATTCTTGCATGGACTACTACGCCTTGGACGCTCCCTGGAAACGTCGGGCTTGCCGTTGGACCTGAGGTGACCTATGTTCGTGTTCGCGTGACTGAAGTTGCCGAAAACTGGAGTGGAGAAGGAGGTGCCTCTGTCGGTGAAATCGTAATTTTGGCCAAGGACCTGATGAAAGAGGTTCTTCGCCACAATGTCGAAATCATCGATGAATTCCCCGGCCGAGACCTCGTTGGTCGCTCGTACGAACCGTTGTTCCCCGAAGCCGTTCCTCGTGGCGAATCTACAACCGCATGGACGGTGTTGGAAGCCGATTGGGTCACTACCACCGACGGTACGGGCGTGGTTCACACAGCCGTCATGTACGGTGAAGACGACTATAATTTGGGAATGGCAGCAGGCTTACCTGCCTACCATACCGTCGGCATGGATGGCGCCTTCCTTGAAGGGACTCACCCACTGTTGGACGGACGCTATGTCAAAGAATGCGACCAGACCATTATCGAACTGCTTTCAAGCCCTAAAGGCAGCAATGGAAGCGGGCCTGAAAGCGGCCTTTTGTACCGTGAAAAAGCCTACCTCCACGACTATCCACACTGCTGGAGAACCGACCATCCACTGCTGTACTACGCAATGGATTCATGGTTCGTGCGCATGACTGCTGTCAAAGAACGCTTGTTGGAATTCAACGATGGCGTCGAGTGGGCACCGGATTGGGTTGGGGAAGGTCGATTCGGCGAGTGGCTACGAAACGTCAAAGATTGGGCAATTTCCAGAGAGCGATATTGGGGAACGCCAATTCCAGTGTGGCGAACCGAAGACGGACAAATGAAGTGCGTTGGCTCGATTGAAGAACTTCAATCTGAAGTTGCCAAAGCCGTAGCCGCAGGCATCGCAAACCCCGAATGCACCGATGATGTTGACCTTCATCGACCAATTGTTGACGGCTTTACGTTGGTATCTGATGACGGGAAACCCATGCACAGAGAACCCTTTGTCATGGATTGCTGGTTTGATTCCGGATGCGCTCCGTTCGCACAGTGGCACCACCCCTTTGATGGTGGAGAGACATTTGATTCATCCTTCCCTGTCGACTATATCTGCGAAGGCGTTGACCAAACCCGTGGATGGTTTTACACTCTCTTGGCAGTTTCGACCACCGTGTTTGACAAACCCGCCTACAAGCGTTGTTTGAGCCTCGGGCTCATTCTTGACGCTGAAGGAAAGAAGATGTCAAAATCGAGAGGGAACATTGTTGACCCTTGGGACCACTTCAACCGCGAAGGTGCAGACGCAACACGCTGGTACATGGTGACCGCTGGCGCTCCTTGGAATCCGTTGAAATTTGATTCCAACGGCGTTCGAGAAACCTACGCAAAGATGTTCTTGACGTTGTGGAACGTCTACAAATTCCATGCGGACTACGCTGCGCTTGACAACTTTGACCCCGATGCATCAACCTCTGATGTCGCATCGCGTCCCTCACTGGACCGATGGATTCTTTCTCGATTGGCAACAACTGCTCAAAATTACCATGCTGACTTCAAAGGGTGGAATTTCCACAAGGCTTGCCGTGATTTGGAGGACTTCATCGTCAACGATGTGTCAAATTGGTATGTTCGCCGTAGTCGACGAAGATTGTGGGACGATTCGGAAAGCAGTGATAAGTTGGCTTGCCAGCATACGCTGCATGAAATTTTGACCACCGTGTGCCGTTTGGTCGCTCCAGTCAGTCCCTTCATGGTCGATGTCATTCATCGGAACTTAACCGGAGAAACCGTCCATCAAGCTGCGTGGCCGCTTGGTGTTCCAGGAACGCTTGATGGTGCAACTGCCGATGCGTGGGACGAACAAGCCGCAGCTGCAACTGCAACCCTACCTCCACAAGATGTGGAACTGGAAGGCGTCATGGAATTAGTTCGGGAACTTGCTGAAGTGGGTCGAAGAATCCGAATCGATGCTGGACGGCGTCAACGGCTTCCATGTTCACAAGGCTGGATTGTCGCAGGGCTTGAAATGAGTGAATTCCACGACATATTGGCGGAAGAACTCAACGTCGAATCGATTGCAGTTGAAGATGACCTTGACCGCTTCCAACAGATTGCGTTGGCCCCGAACTTCCGAGCCCTGGCTCCAAAAGCACGAAGTGAGGTCAACGCTGTTGCTGGTGAAATCAAACATTCACAAGACCCAGTCGGCCTTCTTGAATCCATTCGCGCAGGAACCTGTGTAATCATGGGGATTTCAATCGAAGAATCAGATGTTGAAATCAAGCGAATTGAACGGCCAGGATTTGCTGCTTCGACCGTACAGGTCGGTCAAGGTGATGACGCTGTTCAAATCAGTTTGGTGCTTGACATGAACGATACGCCTGAACTACTTTCCAAAGGACTTGCACGCGATGTCACCCGTCGAATTCAGGCAAAACGAAAGGACATGGACTTGGTTATCGAAGCATCCATTGATCTGGAAGTCTGGATGCGCAATGCTCCTGAAATGTTTGAAGACGACCGTGCGTGGATTGTAACTGAAACTCGCGCTGCAGGCGCCGTGTTTCACGATGCAAAGGCAAACCCACCATCTGATGCCGAGCACTTCGAAGTTGACGGCGCTGAAATCTGGTTCACCGTCAAGTAAAGCGGTGGGCCTATGCGAGTCGTATCACTTGTACCAAGCCTGACGCTCACTCTGTTCGACCTCGGCCTCGATGCAACGAGTATTGTTGGGCGGACGCCGTGGTGTATTCATCCACAGCAGCATGTAGAGCACATCGAAGTCGTAGGCGGCACTAAAAATCCGAAGCTGAATAAAATTCTCGCAACCAGTCCCGATGTCGTCGTACTTGACCGAGAAGAAAATCCGAAAGACATCCATGACGCCTTGCTGGAGAACGGCATTGATGTGTTTGTTTCATACGTTGAATCACCTGCTGATGTTCCAAATATGCTTCGTCAACTCGGCGCTAAAGTTGGGTGTGGTCAACGAGGAGAGACAATGGCTGTTATGCTTGAGGAGCAGTTGAAACTGTACGAAAATACATCCATTGGTCCGATGCGTGTCTTACCGATGATTTGGCACAAACCCCTGATGACGGTCAGTCCTTCGAGGTACGCTGGCGCTCTGTTAGAAACCCTCGGCGTGAAGGTACCCGATCTTGAACCGCAAGGAAACGGGTATCCGGTCGTTTCGATTCAAGGCATCATCGATCATTCGATTGACGGCTTACTTCTCTCGAGTGAACCTCATGATTTCACACTTCAAGAAGGAGAAGAAATCGCCAATCAAGTCAGGAATGCCGGTGGCGGAGAGGTGTGGTTCACGACCATCGACGGTGAGGCTCTGACGTGGTTTGGCTCGCACACCATCAAGGGCCTAGCACACCTGCATGAAGTGCTTGAAAGCCTGAAAAATTCAAACCAAAGTGAATCGACGACTTCAAAGAGATGAGCGGTAACGGTATTCCATGCGTCGAGCACTCCTCTGCATTCTTCTCGCTGCGTCCACGCTTTTGGCTGGATGTTTCGGCTCCGGGCAAGAACTCGTCGATGAAGAACTGCCAGAATCAATGTGGGAATCGTATAGTTTAGTCGATACCATTCCTCATGAAAACCCTCAGATGTTTGTCACCATCGACCTGCGAACCAACCAATCAACCAACACATCTTGGGCCGTCTTCGACGCCTCGAAAGGTGGAAATTGTTGTGAACACTACCTTGCGACCACTATTGAAGGTGATATCCTCAACATCGGGGGCGAATATCCAGTGTTCAGTGAAGACAGAGGCCATGCTTGGGACACGTACATACCCGGCGTTCTTCCAGCTCTCGGTCAGTGCATCACTGCAGTTCCAACCAATCCCGGCCAAGAAGGATTAGGCGAAGGGAGCATCGTCCAAGCTACCAATGGAGATATCATTTCGATGTCATGGTTCCCATACATTGGCGCTGATGGAAAAATCGACAAGTTCTATGCCATTCTCTACGACGAATCCGAAGATGAATGGAAGTGGTGCTACAACCGTTTGACTGAACCATTTTACGACCGCTCTTGGCAAGTCGAAGTTGTTGGACCGATTACTTCCTCGATTGGGAACGGTGAATGGGCCAGCATCGTCGTGTCGAACTTCTGGCATCAATCACTCGATGCAGGTGGCCAAATCAGCGTTGATGGATTGAATTATTACCCGTTCCAATTCACCGGCCGAGATTCCAATGACCCAGTGGTCGAACTCGATCTCAATTTCACCCAAGACGGTCTTTCCTCATACTACGACGTCAATAAACCGCACAAGGAAATGCGAGCCTTCCCCATGCCGAGTGGAGGACTTATTTTTCCGAGTTACTACGATAACGGAAACGCTGCATACATGGACACCACCCTTTCTTGGAATCAATTAGAGGTCCAATTCCCGTCCGAGTACTGTCACTTTGATTCGGCAGGAACCCTCCACTGCGTTGAAAATTCTGGAACGAGTTTTACTCATTACATGTCCAGAGACGGAGCAAAGACCTGGGAGAACCACACCTATGAGATGGGATCAGTTGCTTCTGCTATCGAAGAATGGGAATTCCAAGCCAATGGAGAGCAGGACCTGTTTGTCCTCAACGTTCG
>MDTC01045153.1_pt1 | contig 20094 bp, 19 predicted proteins | sample 811181 | NCBI WGS metagenome assembly MDTC01 (sample SAMN05326644, study PRJNA326480) | marine metagenome | isolation source: seawater | place: Pacific Ocean: North | collected 2011 | reverse complement strand
TTATTCAACTGACAGTAGAACAATAAATATTTAAAATTTATTTCTAGTACTGATATAAGAAAACTACTATTAATCAATAAAACTATGTTCTCCTTATTTAAAAAAAAAACAATTATTCCACATGTTAGATTGACCGGCGTAATTGGCAATGCGGGTAGATTTAGCAAAGGTATGGACTTAGCTGGGCAGAAAGATATTTTAAAAAAAGCATTTTCACTCAAAAAAATCAAACATGTTGCTATCTCTATTAACTCACCAGGCGGATCACCCGTGCAATCACATTTAATTTACAGTTACATTAGACAGCTAGCTGAAAAAAAAAAAATTAAAGTTATCATTTTTGCTGAAGATGTTGCTGCTTCAGGTGGATATTTGATTTCATGTGCTGGCGATGAAATTTATGCAAACTCAAGTTCCATAATTGGTTCTATCGGGGTTATTTCAGCTTCATTTGGTTTTAAAGAATTAATAAAAAAAATGGGTGTTGAGAGAAGAATTTATACCGCGGGCAAAAATAAAAGTACACTTGATCCGTTCGTAGATGAGAAAGAGGAGGATGTTAAAAGACTAAAAAGTATTCAATTAGAACTTCATGCAGATTTTATTAAAGTGGTAGAGACAAGCAGAGGTTCAAAATTACAAGATCCTGAAAAAAATAATTTATTTACAGGTGAGTTTTGGACTGGATCTTCTGCATTAAAACTTGGCTTGATAGACGGGCTTGGTAATGCCGATCAGATCTTAAAAGAAAAATTTGGCGATGATGTAGTTATTAAAAACTTTGAAAAGCAAAAAAGCTGGATTGGAAAAAAACTTTCAGCATCTATTGAAGGTCAATTTGTTAATACTATTAATTCGATAGAAGAAAAAACTTTTTGGCAAAAATTTGGTCTATAAATGCCAAAAAAAAAATAATTAAAACAAATAAAGTCATATCTTTTCAAGAAATTATAATGAACCTCCAAAAATTTTGGGGAAAATACGGTTGTATTATTTTACAACCATATGATTTAGAGGTTGGTGCTGGTACTTTTCACCCAGCGACCACTTTAAGATCTTTAGGTTCTAAACCTTGGAAAGCAGCTTATGTTCAACCTTCAAGGCGACCAACAGACGGAAGATATGGAAAAAATCCTAACAGACTTCAGCATTACTATCAATTTCAAGTAATTATCAAACCTTCGCCAAAAGATATAAAACAAATTTTTTTAAGAAGTTTGGCGGCTATTGGTATTGATACAAAAAAACATGATATTCGATTTATTGAGGACGACTGGGAAAGTCCAACTCTTGGTGCGGCTGGTTTAGGTTGGGAAGTTTGGTGTGATGGCATGGAAGTTACACAATTTACATATTTTCAACAAATGACAGGTATTGAATGCAAACCCGTGCCCGTTGAACTTACTTATGGCTTGGAGAGATTGTGTATGTTTGTACAAGGTAAAAACAATGTTTATGATTTAGACTGGAACAATGAAGGCGTTAAATATAAAGAAGTTTTTTTTCAAGCTGAAAAAGAATTTTCTGCCTACAATTTTGAATTTGCGAATACCGACTCCTTACTTAAAAATTTTGAATTTGCTGAGGAGGAGTGCAAAGCACTTTTAGCAAAGAAGCTGGCTTTACCAGCTTACGATCAATGTCTAAAAGCTAGTCATATTTTTAATTTACTAGATGCCAGAGGTGTAATTGGTGTTGCTGAGAGAACTGGTTATATTAATCGAATAAGAGAACTTGCTAAAGGTTCTGGAGCAGCTTGGTTAGCGACCCAAGTTTAATATGGCTGAATTTTTACTCGAACTTTATAGCGAAGAGATTCCTCATGGCTTACAAATAAGTGCTCGAGACGAAATAAAAAAAAATTTACTAAAATCATTAGATGATAAAGGGATAAAATATAAATCTTCAGAAGTTTACTCTACGCCCACTAGAATTGCCCTACTTGTAAAGGATTTATCAAGTGAAATTAAGATAGATGCTAAAGAAATTAGAGGGCCGAAAGTCGGTGTACCAGAAAATATAATCGAAGGGTTTATGAGATCCCATCAAATTAGCAGGTCTAATCTTTATGAAAAAACTGGGGAAAAAGGAAATTTTTTCTATTTTAAAAAAGAGACAAAAAAAATTTTAACTGAAGATTTATTAGCTAAACTCATGCCTGAAATATTAGGCTCGATTAATTGGAAGAAATCTATGCGATGGTCTGAACATGATTTGTTGTGGGGCAGACCCTTAAGATCTATCTTAGCTTTGTTTAATAATAAACATTTGAAGTTTGACTACTACCATTTAAGCAGCACAGACGGAGTAATTATTGTAGATAATTTTAATGATAAATTAAAAAAAATAAAAAATTTTAAAGAATATGAGGCTTTGCTAAAGACAAATAAGATTTGTCTCAAACAAGAAGATAGAAAAAATAGTATTCTCAAAAAATTTCAATCCATTTGTAAATCTAAAAACTTTCTTGAGAACTTTAATGAGAAATTAATAGAGGAAGTAGTTAATATTACTGAAAACCCTAGTGTGATCATTGCTGATTTTGATAAATCTTATCTCGCAGTTCCGCAAGAAATTATTATTTCAACGCTTGAACGACATCAAAGATACTTTCCTTTATTTGATTCAAAAAATAGATTGACTAATAGCTTTTTAATAGTTGCTGACAAACAAGATACACAAAATGTTATTCGAGACGGAAATAAAAGAGTAGTCCTAGCCCGTCTCTCAGATGCTCAATTTTTTTGGCAAATCGATAAAACTAAAAACTTGATCAAACAAATCTCAAAATTAAATGAAATTATTTTTTTTGAAAAAATTGGAACTATTTATGATAAGGCTCAAAGACTTAGAAAACTATCAGCGATTATTTCAGATCAACTAAATATTAATAAAGAAAAAATTGAGATAGCAGCTTCAATTAGTAAATCTGACTTGAAATCTAATTTAGTCGGAGAATATCCCGAGCTTCAAGGTGTTATGGGTAAATATTTTGCTATAGCACAAGGTTTTGAGGAAGATGTTGCAAACGCTGTACAAGATCATTATTTACCTACTGGATTATTATCACCAGTTCCAAAAAAACCACTAAGTTATGCTCTTTCTATTACTGATAAGCTAGATAGTTTAGTTGGTTTTTTTGCAATTAATAAAAAACCCACAAGTTCAAAAGATCCTTTTGCACTAAGACGAGCGGCTATTGGTTTACTTCGAACAATTATTGAAAATAATTTACATATTAAATTAAAAGATCTTATTAATTATTCTAAACGACTTTATACAGACCAAGGTATAATTATTGAAAATAAAAATATTGAAAAAGAACTCTTAGATTTTTTTAAAGAGAGAATGAGAAATATTTTAAAAGAAAAAAAAATTAAGGCTGATATAATTGAGGCTTCAATTAGTGCACATCTAGGAGACAACTATTTAGATCTTTGTAAAAAAAGTATTACTATGAATAAATATTTTTCTAAAGATATTGGCAAAGATGCTCTTTATTCATATAAGAGAGCTTCAAGTATTCTTGATCAAGAAATAAAAAAATCAAACAAAGAAATAACAGGTAGGCCAGATGCTGTTTTATTTAGGAAAGATGAAGAAAAATTTTTATTTGAAAAAATAAATGAGATTAGAAAATCTTTTACCGTAAAAGAAGATAGTAAAAATTATGAAGATTTGCTCACTCAGCTTGCTTCGGTTAAACCATTAATAGACCAATTCTTTGATAATGTGGTAGTAAATGAAGAAAATCAGGACATAAAAAATAATAGACTTGAACTTCTCTCAATGTTTTGCAGGGTTTTTAATAATTTTTTAGATTTTTCTAAACTGGAAGGCGCTTAATTCAGTTCCAGACTAGTATCAAAAAATTTAGAGCTATGAGTAATTGCGCCAACCGAGATTCTATTGACTCCAGTGTTAGATATCTTTTTGATATTACTTAAATTAGCATTTCCAGAGTACTCAGTTTCATACTTATTTCTGCAAATTTTTAAACATTTTCTAAGTTGTTCTATATTCATATTGTCGAAAAGAATTCTTTTAAATCTAAGACCTAAAACTTGATTTAATTGTCTCAAATTTTCCACCTCTACTGTAACTTTTTTTTTACTTTTTATAGCTTTTATTATTAAGTTTTTTAAATTGTCCTCCACACCTATATGATTATCTTTAATTAAAATTTCATCACTTAGATTATATCTATGATTGTGGCCCCCACCTTTTTTAACTGCGTATTTTTCTAATAGTCTTAAATTTGGCAATGTTTTTCTCGTGCAACAAATTTTAGTTTTCTTATTAGCTTTTTCTACAAATTGATTGGTAAGTGTGGCTATACCTGAAGCATGGCTTAAAAAATTTAAAGCAGTTCTTTCAGCAACTAAAATTGTTTTAGTTTTAGCTGTAACTTCAGCAATGACTCTATCTTTCTTAACTTTAGATCCATCTTTAACTTTATTAATAAAAATTGTTTCTTTACCCACAATTTTAAATGTAGTTTTACAAAAATTTAGACCTGCGATTACGCCATTTTGTTTAGCAATAATTTTAGCTTTAATCCTTTTGTTTTTAAAGTTTATAAGTTTGGTCGTAATATCTCCAAAAGGTTTAAGATCTTCTCTTAGAGCTTGTTTAACAATCGAGTTGATATAGTTTTGATTTACTTTTATCACTCTAGCTTAACGACCGATTTCAGTCATTTTTTTTACTGATTTTCTAGCAGCCTCTGCAATATTTTTATCAATAATAATTTCGTTAGTTTCGTTTTGTAAGCAATCTAAAATTTTTTCTAAATTAATCTTTTTCATATAAGGGCAAAGATTGCATGGTTTGACAAATTCTACCTCTGGATTATCAGCCTCAACATTGTCACTCATTGAGCATTCTGTAACTAACATAACTTTTTTAGGTTTATTTTTATTAACATAGTCAACCATACCTGAAGTTGATCCAGCAAAATCAGATGCACTAATTACATCCGGTGGGCACTCTGGATGAGCTATAACTTTAATACCTGGGTTTGCAGCTCTAACTTCTCTTACTTCTTTCGCTGTAAATTTTTCATGAACAACACATGTGCCTTTCCAAGAAATAATTTTAACTTTTGTATTACTGGCTACATAATTTGCTAAGTACTGATCTGGTAGAAAAATAACTCTATCTACATTTAAAGATTCAACGACTTTAACTGCATTAGCTGAAGTACAACACACGTCTGTTTCAGCTTTAACATCTGCAGAGGTATTAATATAAGATACTACTGGTACTCCTGGATATTTTTGTTTAAGCAATCTTACGTCATCTCCAGTGATAGATGATGATAAAGAACATCCAGCAGACATATCAGGCAATAAAACTTTTTTACTTGGGTTCATTAATTTTGCTGTTTCAGCCATAAAATGAACACCACACAAAACAATAATACTAGCTGAAGTTTTAGCTGCTTCTACTGCTAATGCTAATGAGTCAGCAGAGATATCCGCAACACCATGATAAATTTCTGGAGTTTGATAGTTATGGGCTAAAATTACAGCATTCTTTTCTATCTTTAATTTATTGATTTTTTCAATGAGTGGAGCGTGAATTTTCCACTCTATTTCAGGTACAGACTTGGAAATTTTTTTATAAATTTCTGCCGCAGTTTTATTAAACTGTTGTTGTGTAGACATACTTATTCTAGTCTACCAACTTGAATTAAAATTGTCATTCATTTATTGTCGCAGATTGTATGCGGTCGTGCTGAAATTGGTAGACAGGCACGCTTGAGGGGCGTGTGGTTTTTCCGTGAGAGTTCGAGTCTCTCCGACCGCACCAAAATACTAGGTAAATAGCTGAGAATTATATTAAATAATCTAAAATTAATTTAGTGCTCGATACTAAAATTAAAACATAAATAATATTATAAAAAAGTTCTTCTTTAATAACCTTAAGTATTTGATAGCCGATAGCAATACCAAGTAAAGCCAGAGGAAATAATATTAAAGACAGCTTAATACTCTCAAGTGTTACAATTGATAAATTAATATAAAAAGGAAATTTAATTAAATTAACACAGCTAAAAAATATTATCCTAGTTCCTACATAAATTTCTTTTTTCATTCTAAGAGGAAGTAGATAAACACTTAGAGGTGTTCCGCCTGCATGTACGCAAAAACTAGTAAAACCAGAAATAATAGAACAAATCCAGCCTTTTAAAAAAGATTTTTTTAAAGGAACTATATTTTTTGTTTTAAATAAAAAATAGTGGCCGGCAAATAAAAATCCCATAAAACCAATAATAAATTTTAACAAAGACTCAGGAAAATATATAAACGTTATTGATCCAACAAATATTCCAATTGCTGCTCCGGGCACTAATAATTTTAAAGTGTCTAAATCAAAATCTTTTCTAAATTTATAAACTGCCACCATGTCTGACAAAATTAATATTGGTAAAACGATAGCTAGTGCTTGCCCTAAAGGCATAACAATAGTCATTAAAGGAATAGAAATTAAGGTCATAGATCCACCAAGGCCAGATTTAGCTATGCCATAAAGAATAATAGCTGGTACTACACACAGAAAAAACAAAAAATTAATCTCCATGTTTTAAATTTTAAAAAAGAAAGGATTTAATATTTGAATATTAGATTCTTTAACTTTAAGATTTTGTTTTAAAAAAGTTTTCAAGTCAGGATCAAATAGTTTTATTAAAGCAAAAGAATATTGATCGCCAATTAAAACTTTGCCTACAATTTCATTATTAAATTTTATTTCATCTGAAACCATAAGTGGTTTATTAGAAGTGACAGGTAAAAGTCTTCTTCTTAGTTTATTTTTCAGTTTCATTCGTGCCGTATTCTCCTGACCAACAAAACAACCTTTCTTAAAATCTATTGCATTTAATTCCTCAAAGTTAGACTCTAAGCCAAAAAGATTATTTTGAAGATCTTTTACTCCCTCAGTAGGGACACCTTCTTTATGACTTAGTTTTAGATAATAAGATTTATCTATTATTTTAAGATTTAATTTTTTTATAGTTAAGTGAAGTTTCTCAAGATTTGACAAAATTCTTGCTCCCAGCGAAGACAAACGTGGATCCATAAAGCATGGGCTTTCTCTATATAGCACTGTTTTTTCTTTAGATTTTGTCTCTTTCTGAATTTCTTCAAATTTTTCTTTACTTATCACTCCCACCACATGTGAAGATGATAAATCTTCTATCTCAACTTTTGATCTAAGTTTATATTTTTGAAGATGTTTAATAAGATCGTCTTTAAATTCAAAATGACAGTCCAAAAGATAATTATCTTTGTTTTTAATAATAAAAAACTCATAAAGATATTTACCTTGTGGAGTAAAAATTGCTGAGAAAATGGAGTTAGATTCATTTACTTTATCGATATTGTTGCTAATAATATTCTGGAGGAATTCTTTAGCATCAACCCCTTCAACTAAAATTAAACCTCTATCCTCGAGTATAACTATTTGATTTTTTTCCATATTTGCAAGTTTATAAGGTATAATATAATTAATTACGCATGTCTGACAATTATAGCTTAATTATTAAGAATGGTTCTTGTTATATTAATGGCAAGTTAGAAAAAACTGACATTGCATTAGCTGGCAATAAAATTAAAAAAATTGGTAAAATAGAACTAAACAGTTCGAAAGTATTTGACGCTACTGAAAAACTAGTATTACCAGGAATTATTGATACTCAAGTTCACTTTAGAGAGCCTGGCTCAACAGACAGAGAAGATCTAGAAAGTGGCAGCAGGGCAGCAGTTTTAGGAGGTATTACCTCTGTATTTGAAATGCCTAACACCAATCCCCCAACTTCAAATCTAGTTGAGTTTGAAAAAAAATTAAATTTAGCCAAGGACAGAATGCATTGTAATTATGCTTTTTACTTTGGCGCAACTCCAGAAAACGTAGATCAACTTTCAAAATTGAAAAATTTAAAAGGATGTTGTGGGGTTAAACTTTTTGCAGGTTCTTCCACTGGGAAATTACTAGTTTCAAGAGAGGAAGATATCGAAAAAGTTATTTCTAATAGTGATAGAGTTGTTTCCATACATTCTGAAGATGAAGAAATTTTAAATTTGAGAAAAAAGTTTATTAAAGGAGGTAGTGTTCATTCCCACCCCGAGTGGAGAAACAGTGAATGTGCCATGTCCTCTACACGAAGAGTTGTTAAAATAGCTGAACGATATAATAAGCAAATTCATGTTTTACATGTTACCACCAAAGAGGAAGTTGACTTTTTAGCGATGCATAAAAAAAACGTAACTTTTGAAATAACCCCACAGCATTTAACCTTATATGCTCCCGACTGTTATGACAAACTTGGCTCATTTGCACAAATGAATCCTCCAATTAGAAACAAAGAACACTATGATAGGCTTTGGACAGCAGTTAAAAACTTAACAGTAGATATTCTAGGTTCAGATCACGCCCCCCATTCTAAAGAGGACAAAAATAAAGAATATCCTGCTTCACCTTCAGGTATGCCAGGTGTTCAAACTATTTTACCAATTATGCTCAATCATATTAATAATAAAAAATTAGACTTAGAAAAATTAATTAAACTGATGTGTGAAAATCCATGTAAGATTTTTGGTATACATAACAAAGGTTACATCAAAGAGGGATTTGATGCTGATTTAACAATTATAGATATGAATAAGGAGCAAACTATTAAAAATGAAATGATGGCTTCAAAATGTGGGTGGACACCTTTTCATGATATGACTATTAAAGGCTTTCCTATTGCAACTATTGTTAATGGTAAAATTATTATGTTTAATGGAAAAGTCCTAACTGAAGGTTTTGGAAAACCCTTAGATTTTTAAAATATTATTTTCTATTAGATCTTTTTTTAGTTCATCTAGTATAGCTGGATCATCTATAGTTGCCGGTACATTATACGGTTCATTATCAGCTATCTTTCTTACTGTTCCTCTCAAGATTTTACCGGATCTTGTCTTTGGTAGCCTTTTGACAACAATTGCTATTTTAAAAGCAGCTACAGGGCCAACTTTCCCCCTAACCATCGCGATGCACTCAGAGGCAATATCTTTTTTTTCTTTAGTAACACCAGCTTTGAGTGCAACTAGTCCAATAGGTACTTGTCCTTTAAGTTTGTCTGCAATTCCTATTACTGCGCATTCAGCAACATCTTTATGCTCAGCTAAAACTTCCTCAATTGAGCCTGTTGATATTCTATGACCAGCAACATTTATAATGTCATCCGTTCGAGACATAATCCAAACATAACCATCTTCATCGATATGTCCCGCATCATAAGTTTGATAGTATCCAGGATAATTACTCATATAATTTTCTCTATATCTTTCGTCAGCTTTCCATAATGTAGGAAATGTTCCAGGTGGAAGAGGAAGTTTAATTACGATATCTCCCATTTTACCTGGTTCTAATTCTTTACCCTCTTTGTTTAAAACTTTTAAATCATAGCCAGGCACAGGTTTAAAAGCTGAACCATACTTAACTGGAAATGACTCAATACCTGTACAGTTTCCTGAAATTGCCCAACTAGTTTCGGTTTGCCACCAATGATCTAACACAGGAACCTTTAATAATTTTTCTGCCCATTTAATTGTATCTGGATCAGCCCTTTCTCCCGCTAAGTATAAATATTTAAAACTACTAAGGTCATATTTTTTAAAAAACTCTCCATTAGGATCTTCCTTTTTAATCGCTCTAATTGCTGTTGGAGCTGTAAAAAGAGATTTAACTTTATGTTCAGATACGACCCTCCAAAAAGCCCCAGCATCTGGTGTACCTACGGGCTTACCTTCGTATAAAATGGTAGTGCATCCATAAAAAAGAGGAGCATAAACAATATATGAATGTCCAACAATCCAACCGATGTCACTCGCAGACCACCAAACATCGTCTTGTTGGATACCGTAAACATTTTTCATAGTCCACTTCAATGCAACGATATGACCAGCAATATCTCTAACAATTCCTTTTGGTAAACCTGTTGTTCCTGATGTGTAAAGAATATAAGCATAATCACTACCTCTCATCTTTTCGCATTCTACAGGTTTTGCTTCTTTTAATATTTCTTCCCAATCTACATCTAATTTAGAGTCTAAATTTGCTTTAAAGTCTTTTCTTTGAAAAATAATGCATTTTTCAGGTTTGTGTTTTGCAATTTCAATAGCTTTGTTAAGCAACGGTTTGTATTCTACCGTTCGTCCTGGCTCATAACCACACGATGCCGAAATAATAATTTTTGCTTTAGAGTCATCAATTCGATTTGCTAATTCATTTGAGGCAAAACCTCCAAACACAACAGAGTGTATTGCACCAATTCTGGCACAAGCTAGCATTGCTATTACTGCCTCAGGTATCATTGGCATATAAATAATAACTCGATCACCTTTTGTTGCTCCTTGATTTTTTAAAGCGCCTGCAAAAATAGCAACCTCATCTCTAAGTTCTTTAAAAGTATAAGTAGCCTTTGAGTTAGTAATAGGACTATCCCATATGAGAGCCGTTTTATCTCCTAAGGCATTATCTATATGAACATCTAAAGCATTGTAACATGTGTTTGTTGTTCCATCTTGAAACCATTTATAAAACGGTGGATTGTCTGTATTTAAAATTTTAGTAGGTTTTGAAAACCAAAAAATATCGTCTGAGACTTTATTCCAAAAATCTTCTTTGTTTTTGATAGATTGGTCGTAAATTTCTTTATAGTTTTGAGACAAATTAATTCCTCTAAATATAATTTTTTATTTTTTTTAATTAACTACAATTAAGATGAAAAATCTAATAATTAATATAGTTATTAAACAAGACATTTAGGCTTTTAGAAATTTTAGCCCTTAAAGTGTCGCAAGTATAAATGCTTGCCCTATTACTTTTAAGACTTATATTCTATTAAATGCCAAAAATTACTTATATTTCTCACAATGGAAATAAAAATACAGTAGAGGTTGCTGTAGGCCTTTCCGTAATGGAAGGAGCTATACAAAACAATATTGAAGGTATCGACGCTGATTGTGGAGGTTCAATGGCTTGTGCAACTTGCCACGTTTATGTCCCAGATAAATGGTCAGATAAAATAGACAGACCTCAAGATGCTGAGCAAGATATGATTGATATGGCATATGAACCAAAAAAAAATAGTAGATTAAGTTGTCAAATTATTGTCACTAATGAACTTGATGGCCTAGAAGTAAACACACCATCAAAACAAACTTAATGATAAAAACAGATGCAATTATAATCGGAGCTGGCCCAACCGGCTTGTTTGCTGTTCACCAACTTGGAATCATAGGACTTAAATGTGAAGTGATAGATAATCTTGACCGTGCAGGCGGCCAGTGTATCGAACTTTATCCCGACAAACCAATTTATGATATTCCGGGAATACCAGAATGTACAGGAGGAGAATTAACAAAAGGCTTACTGAAACAAATACAACCATTTAAAAATAATTTTCATTTAGGACAAAGAGTAGATCAAATAAAACAAGAAAATGACTCATGGGTAGTCAAAACAAATAATGGCAATCTTTTTTCTGCACCTAATATTATTATTGCTGGAGGAGTAGGGTCTTTCGAACCAAGAAAACTTTCATTGAAGGAAGCAGAAAAGTTTGAAGATAAACAAATATTTTATTCAATAACTAATAAAGATTTTTTTAAAAATAAAAAAATTTCTATATTTGGAGGAGGAGACTCCGCTTTAGACTGGGCTTTAGAACTATCTAAATCGAATGAAATTACTTTAATTCATAGACGAAATGAATTTAGAGGAGCTGCTCATACTTTAAGTGAAATTAAGAAGATAGAAAAAACTGGCAAATTGACAATAAAAACTCCTTATAGTTTAAAGTTTATGGAAGGAGACAAAACGTTAACTGAAATTGGAATTGAACATGAAGATGGCAAAGTAGAAAAAATTAAAACTGATTATATTTTAAGTTTTTTTGGACTGATAATGAAACTAGGTCCAATTGCGGATTGGGGATTAAATATTAACAAAAAAACTATTCCTGTTAATACTGAAAATTTTCAAACAAACAAAGAAGGAATATTTGCTATTGGAGATATCTGCAATTATCCTGGAAAATTGAAACTTATTTTGTCAGGCTTTCACGAAGCGGCATTAGCTGCAAGAGGTTGTTTTAAAAGAGCAAGACCTAATGAGACCTATAAATTTGAGTTTACTACAGCCTCAAAATCTATTCACAATAGATTAGGCTTAAAAAAATGATTGAACTCTTTACCGCAGACACTCCTAATGGAAAAAAAATTTCTATTATGCTTGAAGAAATAAAATATGATTTTAAGATAACAAAAGTAAATATTTCTAAAGATGAACAATTTACAACAGAGTTTAAAAAAATAAGTCCTTTTAGCAAAATACCAGTTATCAAAGATTATGAAAATAATAATATTATTTTTGAATCCGGTGCTATCTTAATTTACTTAGGTGAACAAAGTGGAAAATTTTATGATCAAAAAAAGAGGACAATTATTAATCAATGGTTAATGGCTCAAATGGCTTATATAGGGCCAATGCTCGGTCAGCATCATCAGTTTCATCATTATAATCCTGGTAAAAGTAAATTTGGAGAAGAAAGATATTTTAAGATTTGCACGCGAATTTATAAAGAATTAGATGAAAGATTAGCACAGTCAGATTATTTAGCAGGTAATTTTTACTCCATAGCTGACATAGCAACTTTTCCCTGGATAGCAAGACATGAGTGGCACGATATAGGTTTAAAAAAATATAAAAATTTAACTCGCTGGTATGAACTTGTTTCTACAAGAGAGGCTGTTCAAAAAGGATATGATCTCTTAGAAAAAGGAGAAAAAATTCCTGGTATTTAATCATCGATAAAAATTTTTTCATCTCGTTCATGTCTTTCTTGTGCTTCGATTGACAGGGTAGCTACTGGTCTCGCCATAAGTCTTTTCAAACCTATTGGTTCAGATGTTTCTTCACAATAACCGTAAGTATCATCTTTAATTCTACGTAAAGCAGCATCAATTTTTTCTATAAGTTTTCGACTTCTAGTTAAAGCTTTCATCTCAACTGATTTATCCGTGTATGAAGATGCTTGATCCACCAAATCAGCAGACGAAACACTGTCATCAGAGGAATTTAGAAGATTAGTTAATGAGTTGGATTTAATTATATCTTTCTTCCATTTTATTAATTCTTCGGTGAAAAATTGCTTATGTTTAACGCACATATACTTTTCCTTTACGTTAGGTATATAACGTTTTTTTTCAATTTTTTTTGAAACTTTTACTGTGGGCTTTTTCTTGGGTTTTTTTGGCATATTTAAAAAAGAAGGGAGTATATGTTTCAAATTATGCGTGTCAATAGACTTTAATTTGTATTAATTTGTTACAAAATTATGAAAAAAAATATTACTTTTATATTTAATCTATTTTTACTCTCACATATAGTAATTTGGACCTTTGTACCTTTTTTTTCAAATAAAAATTTACCTTTAGATATCATCGAAGCTCTAGCCTGGGGCAGCAATTTAGACTGGGGTTTTGAAAAACATCCTCCCTTAAGTGCATTTTTCTCAGAAATTTTTTATCAGTTATTTGGCAATCAAGACTGGGCCTATTATTTACTTAGCCAAATATTTATTATTTTTTCTTTTGTTATTATTTTTAAGTTAGCTAAAGAATTTTTAAAAAACGAAATCCACGCTTTAACCTCAGTCTTATTGCTGGAGGCAATTTATTTCTATAATTTTACTACACCAGAGTTTAATGTTAACGTTTGTCAAATTCCCTTTTGGTCTTTAACTATTTATTATAGTTGGCAGAGCTTTAAAAATGACAAAATTCATAATTGGATATTATTTGGATTTTTTGCAGCATTAGGAGTTTTATCTAAGTATTTATTTATCTATTTGTTAATCGGGATAAAACTTTTTTTTATTTATTATTTAATAAAAAATAAAAGATTTAATTTTAAGTATTTTATACCAGTAATAGTTTTTTTATTAATTTTGAGTCCTCACTTAATATGGCTTGTAGAGAATGACTATAAAACTATTTTTTATGGATTAAAAAGAACAGGTTTAGAAAATAGTAATTTCTTTAATCATTTAATATATCCATTAAAATTTATCCTTAAACAAATAGTCGTTCTTTTACCTTTTTTAATTCTTTTAAGTGTGCTGCTTAAAAAGTTTAGGTTTAAAATTATTCGACACGATGAAAAATCAATATTTTTAATTTTTGTTACTTTGATGCCAATCTTATTTATGTTTATAACTTCTTTAATTTTTGCGGTTAATATTCGCACGATGTGGATGACACCTTTTTATTTATTAATTGGTTTATTTTTTATTTATCATTTCAAAGCTAGCATCATTTCAAATTCTTTAAAAAGATTTATGTTTGTTTTTTTATTCCTTTTTATTTTTTCTCCTTCAACATATTTGTATGTTTCACTTTCAAAAGACAATAAAAGAACAGACTATCCTGGTAAAGAAATAGCTCAGTTAGTACAGGCTAGATGGGAAAAAAATTTTACAAATAAGATATCAATAGTAGTTGGTGACGAGTGGGTAGCTGGTAATTTATCTTACCATCTGCAATCGAGACCAAAATGGTTTAATAATTTAAGTCCAAAATTAGAAGATTTAAAATTAGAAGGAGGAGTTATTTACGTTGGAAATTCTAAAATTTTAAAATCTGTATGTCCTGGAGAATTTGGAAGTATCAAACTTCAAGGTATTTGCATGCTAGGAGTAAGATGAAAAAATTTACAATATTAATTCCAATTTATAATGATTGGGAATCTCTAGAAAAACTTTTAAATAAGATTAATGAAAGTATTGAAAATATAACAGATGCTCAATTTGACTGCGTTATAATTAATGATTGTTCAAAAATAAAAAATCCAAAACTTAAGATTCCAGATAAAATTAATTCAATCAGAATTATTCATATGAGTAAAAACGAAGGTCATGCTAGATGTAATGCATTCGGTATTAAATACTTATCTGATAGCCCTGATCTTGATTATTTGATTTTAATGGATGGTGATGGCGAAGACCGCCCTGAAGAAATAAAATTATTAGTAAACAAAATACTTAATGAACCTAATAAATCTGTAGTTGCAAAACGTATCAAAAGGTCAGAGGGATTTTTATTCCAGATGCTTTATAGACTTCATAAATACTTAACTCTATTAACTACCGGTAAACTTATTGACTTTGGGAATTACAGTTGTCTGATAAAATCTGATATAAAAAAGCTTTCTACTAAATCCAGTTTATGGAGCAGTTATTCTGGTACATTTAAAAAAAATATAAAAAACTATAATGAAATAAATTCATTTAGAGGCATGAGGTATTTCGGTCCATCCCAGATGTCGTTATTTAAACTCCTTGTTCATTCGTTATCAATTATAGCTGTATTTAAGTATAGAGTTTTTTTTTTCATCTCTCTTATTTTTGATTTTGCTTTATTGCCTAGAAATTTTAATTCAATATAATTTCTTATTTCTTCAAGCATTGATCATGTTATTTAATATTTTTGTTTTTGTTGTCTCTTTTAGAGAAAGTGAAAAGGAGTTAGAAAGTAGCCAACTTAATATTGCTAGCGTAGAAAAAATTACACACTAAAAGGTTGTAAAATGAGTCCATACTGGAATCAAAAGTGAATCAAAAGGTGAACATTCAAAATATATGTAGACAATTTGTGGATAAGTCAAACTACATATGTTTTGCTAAATGATTGCTAATATAAATATAAAAGTTTTAATCCCATAGTAATTATGAAAATAGAATATTTTTACGGTTTACCATCTCCATTCGCTTATTTAGGGTCAGCAAGGCTTCAGTCCATAGCTAAAAAGCACAATGTAGAGATAATTGAAAAACCATGTGATTTGGTTGGAGGTATATTTACAAAAACAGGAGGCCTACCAGTTCCTCAAAGATCACCACAAAGACAAAAATTTAGATTAGACGAATTGAGTCGCTGGAGTGACTTTTTAAATATTAAGATTAATATTAAGCCAAAGTTTTTTCCTCCTAAAAACCCGCACTTACCAAGTAAGTATATCATTGCTGCCAATTTATTAGGTGTAAAGATAGTTTTCGGTCACGAGCTTCTCAAACAAGCATGGAGTGAAGAAAAAGATATTGCTGATGAAAAAAATATTGAAATCGCTAGTAACATTTTCGAATTAAATTTTAAAGAGCTTTCTGAGCTTGCGAAATCTGATAAGGTAGCCGAGATTTATCAAAACAATACAGAAGAAGCCGTAGCAAAAAATGTTTTTGGATCTCCTACTTATATTTTTAATAATGAATTATTTTTTGGGCAAGACAGATTAGAATTTTTAGAACGAGCTTTGAGTAAATCTTAAAATGTTAAAAAAAAACTCCTACAGATTTTTAGAAAAAAAATATTTAAATTTTTTATCCACACAAGAAATTCAGAGCGAACCTTTTTACAATAAAATGGGTCAATTAAAAAATTTTTACATACCTATTTGTGAAAAAATTTATCAAGACTACAAAAAAAATAATAAAATAAAAATTATAGGATTAACAGGAGGTCAAGGCTCAGGTAAAAGCACGATCACTCAAATCTTAAAATTAATTTTTAAAAATAAATATAATCTCAGTGTATGTTGTTTTTCTATTGACGATTTTTACAAAACTTTAAAGGAAAGAAAAAAATTATCTATTAAAATACATGAATTATTTAAAACAAGAGGAGTGCCAGGAACACATGATGTCAAACTACTAAAAAAAACATTTTCAGATTTATTAAAAAAAAACTTCAAACCAGTACTTGTTCCGCGTTTTGATAAGTCTAAGGATGATAGAGTTTCAAAAAAAAAATGGCAGAAGATTAGTCAACAACCACAAATTATAATATTTGAAGGATGGTGCGTCGGAGCAAAACCACAAAAAAATAAAAATCTAATTAACCCAATCAATATTCTGGAAGAAGAAAAAGATTCAAAACTAATTTGGAGGAACAAAGTAAATAATGAGTTAAAAAAAGATTATAAAAAAATTTTTAATAAAATAAATAAATTAATATTTTTAAAAGTACCCAATTTCGAATCTGTTTATAAATGGCGACTTTTACAAGAAAAAAAACTAAAATTGACTTCTAAAGGTAAAAAAATTATGTCTGACGTACAAGTAAATGAATTTATCATGTATTATGAAAGAATAACTAAGCAAATGTTAAAAGACTTAACAAATAAAGCTTATGCAGTTCTTTATTTAGATAAGAGGCACAGGCTTAATAAAATTAAATTTAATTAATATGAAATTTTTTATAATTTTTATAATTTTTGTTTTAAAATTCAATTTTGTTTTTTCTTCTAATTTTTTAGTTTATTTAGAAAGTGCGTATACAAAAAATCCTACTTTAAATTCTGAAAGAGAAAACTATAAAGCTATCAAACAAAATATTAATATTTCAAGAAGTGAATTTTTGCCTAGCGTCTCTATATCTGGAAGTCAAAGTAGCCAACAAAATTCGAATAGATCAGATCAATCTGGAATTATATTGCCTGATAGTAGCAATAATTCTGAGTCTCAATCTGTTTCAGTTGATCAAAAAATTTTTCAAGGATTTCAGGGATATAATTCTATTAAAAAATCTCAACTTGAGTCAGAGCAAGCAGCAATTAAATTAAAAAATGTGGAACAACAAATTTTATTGAATTCTGCTGTTGCTTACTATGATTTAATTTATAAAATTAATAACAAACAATTTAATTTGGCAAATGTTGATCTTTTTGAGAGACAAGTAGAGACTGACACATCTAGATTACAAAAAGGTGAAATCACTTTAACAGATTTAGCCCAATCAGAGTCTTCACTTGCAGGTGCCAACGCTAAGTTAATTGCGGCTGACACAGAATTATTAGTTGCAAAAAGTAATTTTGAAAGAATAATAAGATTGCCTGCGCCAAACAAAATAGCTGAAGATAATTTTATAGAGTCTGTCAGTTTTAAATTTCCATCTGGCCTAAATTCAGTTTTAACTATTTCTGAAAAATATAATCCAAAATTGCTACTTGCTAAATTGGATTATGAAATTTCAAAAAAAGATGTGAATATTGAAAAATCTAAATTTTCTCCTTCAGCATCAGTTAATTATACAAAATCTCAAAGCAAAGATCTTAGTTCTACCGTAGATGACTCAGATCAGGAAACGCTCAAAGCGACAGTAACTATTCCAATTTTTAAAGGCGGTGAGAATTATTCTTCATTAAAAAAATCACAATTTAAAAAAGAAAAAATCAAATTAATTTTGCAAGATATAATTAATGAAGTAAAAACAGATACAGTAAATGCTTGGTCTACTTATCAGTCTTCTGAAAGTGTTTTAAAATCAACTGAAGCTCAGGTAAAAGCTGCAGAAATCGCAAACGAGGGAATTACTTTAGAATATGACTCAGGAAACACACGAACAACCCTTGAAGTTATTCAATCTAGAAGCCTTCTCTTAAATGCTAGAATAAGTAATGCAAAAGCAGAGAGAGATTTTGCAGTATCAAAGTTTGAGTTATTAAAGGTTATTGGCGATTTAACCTTAGATAATCTTAAGAAGTCTTAAATATATGTTGTCTTTATTATCTTTTTTTAGTGCTTGAATAAAAAGAACAAAATGTGTACATTTAAATCAACGATTCGATCAAAAAAAAGGATAAAATATGATAAAAAATAACCTAAAAGTAGTTAAGTCTGACAGCAAGAAAGAACAAGAATTAAAGGAAAAAAACAAGTCTTTAGAGGCAGCAATTAGTCAAATAGACCAAAATTTTGGAAAAGGTTCAGTAATGAAGCTTGGCCAGCAACAAGCTTTAGACATAGAATCTGTTTCAACAGGTTCATTAAGCTTAGATCTAGCACTTGGTATAGGAGGACTGCCAAAAGGTAGAATTATAGAAGTTTACGGCCCAGAGTCATCAGGGAAAACAACCTTGGCGCTTCAAGTATTAGCTGAAGCTCAAAAAAAAGGTGGAATATGTGCATTTGTTGATGCTGAACATGCGTTAGATCCAATTTACGCAAAAAAATTAGGTGTGAAAACTAGCGAGTTGTTAATTTCTCAGCCAGATACGGGCGAACAAGCTTTAGAAATAGCAGATACTCTAATTAAATCTGGATCGATATCAGTACTTGTTATTGACTCGGTTGCCGCTCTTACACCAAAAGCAGAATTAGAAGGTGAGATGGGAGATCATCATGTGGGTCTTCAATCTAGGTTAATGAGTCAGGCTTTAAGAAAAATTACTGGCTCTGTTTCTAAATCCAATACAATGGTAATTTTTATTAACCAGATAAGAATGAAGATTGGCGTAATGTTTGGAAACCCTGAGACAACATCAGGAGGAAATGCTTTAAAATTCTATTCATCTGTAAGAATGGATATAAGAAGAATTGGGGCAATTAAAGACAAAGATCAAATAATAGGAAACTCAACAAGAGTTAAAGTGGTTAAAAATAAAGTAGCTCCTCCATTCAAGGTAGTTGAATTTGATCTTATGTACGGAAAAGGAATTAGTAAAACTGGGGAATTAGTGGACCTGGGAGCTAAAGCTGGAGTCGTAGAAAAAGCTGGAGCTTGGTATGCTTACAAAGGTGAGAAAATTGGTCAAGGCAGAGAAAATGCTAAAATTTACCTTGAGCAGAACCCTAAAGTTGCTGATGAAATTGAAAAAGTAATCAGAGATCAAGCAGCAGCTATTACAAAAGCTCTTGACGGAAATCCCGTCCCAAAAGAATCTGAAAAAGCAGTAGGGAAAACTGAAGAAAAAGAAGAAAAAAAAGAAACTACTGACAAAGAAACAAAATAAAAATTAAAGCTGTTATCTCAACGGAAGGCCTTAACTGGCCTTTCGTGTCCCTTTCACGTGAATTGTTATACAACCTAAGGTTATATAATAGTAAAATTTACCGTATATTGAAATTCCTCTTTGTAGTTAAATTTTAATTATAAACAAAAGGAGGAACAATGAGTGCACAACCTAAAAGCTCGAAAATGTCATCTTCCATAGATACTTCACATTTAAAAATAAAGTTTCCATTTAAAGCTAAGTATGGAAATTATA
>MDTC01057905.1_pt1 | contig 20109 bp, 16 predicted proteins | sample 811181 | NCBI WGS metagenome assembly MDTC01 (sample SAMN05326644, study PRJNA326480) | marine metagenome | isolation source: seawater | place: Pacific Ocean: North | collected 2011 | reverse complement strand
ATGACAGTGACCAGACCTGAATCAAAGGTGGCAATCGCCTGAAAAATCTGCGCTCAGGGATATGCAATTTATTTCTGAACAGAAAGAACCCGAGGCCGGACAGGCCTCGAATGTTGAAGATAAGCAAAACCCGTTATCCGGTGAATCGCAATGCTGCTCCGCTTAAGTGAACAGCATTGCGGCTACGCCGGGCTTTTTTGTGCCCTGCAGCTGGCCGACATAGCCATTGAGCAGCGTTTCAAGTAAAATTCGCCGCTATTTAAATAACTAATCAGGTTGTACTCTGTGAGCCAGCTGGACCACATTCGAAACTTCTCCATCATCGCCCATATTGACCATGGTAAATCCACCCTGTCGGACCGGTTTATTCAGGTCTGTGGCGGTCTGAGCGACCGTGAAATGCAGGCTCAGGTGCTGGACTCCATGGATATCGAGCGGGAGCGCGGTATTACGATCAAAGCTCAGAGTGTGACTCTGGACTACACCGCCCGTAATGGTGAAACCTACCAGCTGAACTTTATTGATACTCCCGGACACGTGGACTTCAGCTACGAAGTGTCCCGCTCGCTGGCTGCCTGTGAGGGCGCTCTGCTGGTGGTTGATGCGGCTCAGGGCGTTGAAGCTCAATCTGTGGCCAACTGCTACACCGCGATTGATCAGGGCCTGGAAGTGCGTCCGGTACTGAACAAAATGGACCTGCCGCAGGCGGATCCGGATAAAGTCGCGCAGGAAATTGAAGACATCATCGGCATTGATGCCACTGAAGCCGTGCGTTGCAGTGCCAAAAGTGGCCTCAATGTAGAGGATGTGCTGGAAGATCTGGTAGCTAATATCCCACCACCGGAAGGTGATCCGGATGCGCCGCTGCAGGCGCTGATCATCGATTCATGGTTTGATTCCTACCTTGGCGTTGTGTCGCTGATCCGGGTTAAAAACGGCTCGATCAAAAAAGGTGACAAGATTCGCCTGAAGTCGACCGGACGGGACCATGGTGTTGATGGCCTTGGTATCTTTACACCGAAGCGTGAAGAAACCGGACGTCTGGGTACCGGTGAAGTGGGTTATCTGGTCGCGGGCATTAAAGATATTCATGGTGCCCCTGTCGGCGATACGATCGTTAGTGCCAAATATGCGGACGATACACCGTCCCTGCCGGGTTTCCAGAAAGTTAAGCCGCAGGTATATGCCGGTCTGTTCCCGGTAACGTCTGACGATTTTGAATCTTTCCGTGATGCGCTGGAAAAACTGTCGCTCAACGATGCGTCTCTGTTCTACGAACCGGAAAATTCCGATGCACTGGGTTTTGGTTTCCGTTGCGGCTTCCTCGGTATGCTGCATATGGAAATTATTCAGGAGCGTCTGGAGCGTGAATACGATCTGGATCTGATTACTACGGCACCGACGGTAATTTACGAAGTGGTCAACCGTAAGGGTGAAACCTTCAGTGTGGACAATCCATCGAAACTGCCGGATGCAGGCTCGATCGAAGAAATGCGTGAGCCGATTGCAGAGTGTAATATTCTGGTGCCGCAGGATTACCTCGGTAACGTGATCTCTCTGTGTATCGAAAAGCGCGGTGTGCAGATGGATATGCAATATACGGGTTCACAGGTTTCCCTGCGTTACGAAATTCCGATGGCGGAAGTGGTCATGGATTTCTTTGACCGTCTGAAATCTGCCAGCCGTGGCTTTGCTTCACTGGATTACAGTTTTACCCGTTTTCAGGCCGCGCCTCTGGTACGTCTGGACGTTCTGGTGAACGGTGAACGGGTCGATGCACTGGCGGTTATTATGCACCGTGACAACGTTCGCAGACGTGGGGCCGCTCTGACAGAGAAAATGAAAGAACTGATTCCGCGTCAGATGTTCGATGTTGCTATTCAGGCTGCCATGGGCAACCAGGTGGTGGCACGGACCACAGTGAAAGCATTGCGCAAGAACGTAACCGCCAAATGTTATGGTGGTGACGTCAGCCGTAAGAAAAAACTGTTACAGAAACAAAAAGAAGGTAAAAAGCGGATGAAGCAAATCGGCAGTGTGGAAATTCCACAGTCTGCCTTCCTCGCTGTTCTTAAAGTGGATGATTAAAAATGCGCCGACAAAACGGGATGTCTCTTTCTTCGATATTGGCACTGCTGCTGATTGCAGTGGTAGCTGCCAAAACAGCTTATACCCTGATACCTATGTATTGGGATAATAAGTTACTTACAACCGTGCTGGATGGTATGAAGGAGTCTGGAGATATATCCGCAACGACCAGTCCGAAGGCTGTAAAAGACATCCTTAGTCAGCGCATGAATATGAATAATATCCGCATCGCTTTCGACGAACTTTCCATCAAAAAAGGCCGCAGTGGACGACTCGAACTGGACTGGCCCTATGAACGCCGTGATACCTGGTTCGGTAATGTTGACCTGGTTGTCGGCTTTCATCAGCACATAGAATTCTGATAGTGAATAACCCCCTGCTAAAATTATCCCAACGGCTGGGATACACGTTTAAAGATGAAGCGCTGGCTACTCTGGCGCTGACCCACCGCAGTAAAGGTGGCCACAATAATGAGCGTCTCGAGTTTCTCGGCGACTCAATCCTGAATTTTATCATCGCTGAAGATCTGTTCCGGCGCTTTCCTCAGGCTAAAGAAGGTAAGCTCAGCCGCCTGCGCGCGCGCATGGTCAAAGGGCAGACTCTGGCGGCCATCGCCCGTGAATTTGAACTGGGCGATTTCCTGTTGCTGGGATCCGGCGAATCGAAAAGCGGCGGTCATCGCCGCGATTCCATTCTGGCTGACACAGTGGAAGCCTTAATTGGTGCCATGTATCTGGACGGTGGCCAGAATGTTGTCAATGAACGGGTACTGGCCTGGTATGCAGCGCGTCTGAACAGTCTGACGCTGGAAGATCCGATCAAGGATCCGAAAACACGCTTGCAGGAATATCAGCAGGGCAACCATTCAAGCCTGCCGAAATATCGTGTTCTTAATGTCGAAGGGCCGACCAATGAGCAGGTTTTTACTGTGGAATGCACGATACCTGAATACGCAACGCCTATAATTGCCAAAGGCAGCAGCCGTCGTGCGGCGGAACAGACCGCTGCCAGTGAACTGCTGAAGCTGCTGGGTGTGGATGATGAACACACCACTGGAGGCTCCGAATGACCACGCGTACCGGATATGTTGCAATTGTTGGCCGCCCGAACGTAGGTAAATCTACGCTGATGAACCGTATTCTGGGGCAGAAGTTATCCATTACTTCGCGTAAGCCACAGACTACCCGTCATCAGGTGCTGGGAATCAAAACCGAGAATGACGTTCAGGTGGTGTATGTTGATACCCCCGGAATCCACAAGATTCAGGAGAAGGCGATCAACCGCTACATGAACAAGGCGGCGACCACGGCGGTTAAGGATGTCGATCTGATCGTACTGATGGTCGACCGTATGCGCTGGACTGATGAAGATGAAATGGCTTTGCAGACCATTAAAAATCAGCGCGCACCGGTTGTACTGGTAGTAAACAAAGTCGACTTCGTGCGTGAGAAAGAAGCCCTGCTGCCTTATCTGGAAGAGTTGAGCAAAAAACACAACTTTGATCAGATCGTCCCGGTCAGTGCCAAAACCGGACATAACGTCGATCGTCTGGAGCAGCTGATTGAGAGTTATCTGCCGGAAAGTCAGTACTTCTTTCCCGAAGATCAGATTACCGACCGCAGCTCACGCTTTCTGGCGGCTGAGCTGGTGCGGGAAAAAATCATGCGTCAGCTGGGGGATGAATTACCCTACGCGATGACGGTGGAAATCGAAGAGTTTGTGCACAGCGGTACCCTGATTGAAATCAGTGCGCTGATTCTGGTGGAGCGTGCTTCGCAGAAACGTATCGTGATCGGCGAAGGCGGTTACCGTATCAAACAGATCGGTCAGGATGCCCGTAAAGATATGGAAGAGTTGTTTGACTGTAAGGTCATGCTCAAGCTGTGGGTAAAAGTGAAGGCCAACTGGTCTGATGATGAGCGTGCCCTGCGTTCTCTGGGTTACGACGACTACTCAGGTTGATCCGTGCCGCGGTTTTATATCCTGCAGCGGCAGCCATTACGTGAACAGGAATGGCTGCTGGATATTTTCTCTGAACAGGATGGCCGTCTGACGGTTGTTGCCGGCCCGCGTCAGCGCGCGTCAGACATGCTGCAGCTGCTGCAGGGCAGCTGGTCTCCTGATCAGGATTGGCCAAAAGTCAGAGCGATGGAATGTCTGAGTCAGCCAGTGCTCAGCGGCGTTTCCCTCTATTGTGCTTTCTACCTCACCGAGCTGCTTACCCGCCTGTTACCCCGTTACGAAGCCTTACCTGATCTGTTCCGTGTGTACCATCAGACGCTTGCCGGACTGGCTCAGAATACTGTGCCTGATCCCTGGCTCAGGTTGTTTGAAGTTGAATTGCTGGCGGCCTGCGGTTACGGTTTTTCATGGCGTCAGGATGATTCTGGCGCAGTGTTACAGCCGGACGGGTATTACCGTTTTATTCCGCGTCAGGGGTTCAGTCCGGCGGCAGAAGGTTTCCGTGGCCGCGATATTATGGATTTTGCGGCGCGTAATGCTGCTAATCCGCAGGCCTGGCAAATTGCGCGCAATATTCTGCGTCAGGCCATTGATAATATGTTAGAGCGGCCGCTGGTCAGCCGGGAATTAGTGAACGTTAACCGCTACCGTCTTAAGAGTCAGCCAGCCGGTTAATTACTGTATAAAAGCCAAATTAAGTACAGGTGCCGTATACGGTGCCGGACAACAGGAGTCTGAAGTGAAAAATTCTAAACGCGTACTGCTTGGGGTGAATATCGATCATGTGGCGACCTTACGTCAGGCCCGCGGCACCCGTTATCCGGATCCGGTTCAGGCTGCCTTTGTGGCAGAAGAAGCAGGCGCAGACGGTATCACCATCCATCCGCGGGAAGATCGCCGTCATATTCAGACCCGCGATGTTTATGTGCTGGCAGAGACCCTGACCACCCGAATGAATCTGGAAATGGCGGTTACTGATGCCATGCTGGAACTGGCGGAAGAAATTGCGCCGCCGGCGGCCTGTTTTGTACCGGAAAAACGTGAAGAGCTGACCACTGAAGGCGGCCTTGATGTGGCCGGTCAGGAAGAGCATATTCGCGCAGCGGTAGAGCGCTTACAAAAACTGGGCACTGAAGTGTCGCTGTTTATTGATCCGGACGAGAAGCAGATTGATGCCACTATGCGGACTGGTGCCCCAGTGATTGAACTGCATACCGGCCGCTATGCGGATGCTGAAAATGAAGAAGAGCAGCTGGCAGAACTCAAACGTATTCAGCATGCAGCAGCTTATGCGCAGCAACAGGGATTAATTGTTAACGCCGGTCATGGTCTGAATTATCACAACGTGGAAGCCATCGCTGCAATTCCCGGAATGAACGAACTGAATATTGGTCACGCAATCATTGCCCGTGCGGTCTTTACCGGTCTGAAAGACGCGGTCGCGGAAATGCGGGATCTGCTGGAAAAGGCAACCGTCCGTTGAGTGACGGCTCTGTGACCGGCGCGCCGGCTTTTCCTGATCATCCGGCTCTGGAGCAGATTGTCGGTATCGGTACCGATTTATTGCAGGAAAGCCGTATACAGGATGCGCTGCTGCGCCACGGTGAGCGTTTTGTGCGGCGTATTCTGACACCACAGGAGCAGCAGATTTATCTGCAACGCCGCCAGTCGGTGAATTTTATTGCCAAACAATATGCCGCTAAAGAAGCACTGGCTAAAGCATTGGGAACCGGCATCGCTAAAGGGGTTGGTTTTCAGCAGCTGGAAATTCTGCGTGATGGCAGCGGAGCACCGCAGGTGAAGCTGCATGGCGCCGCTGCCGATCTGCTGCGTAATCTTGGCGGGCAGCATGCATTTGTCAGCCTGTCCGACGACGGCGGTCTGATTCAGGCTTTCGCTGTGCTTGTTTAGGCCTGCTGTCTGCTTCAGGCCGCCAGTGTCTGGCGCAGCAGCTCGCGCCAGTCATTATTTTCTGTCCATTCCTGCAGGTTTTTCACATCGCCGACCAGCTGACGCATCATCTGTGGCAACAGCCCGGTTTGCGCAGCTTTCAGTGCGGTCTCAAACTGTTCGAGCGTACTTCTGAGTGCCGGTACTCCGCAGTAGCGGCTGGCGCCGTGTACGCGATGAACTTTTTCCAGCAGAACGTCCATTTTTTCTTCTTCCCACGCTTCGAGAATCTGCTCCATATCCTTATCCAGCGAATTCATCAGCATGGTGAACATATCTTCGGCCAGATCGAGTTTTTTATTGGCGTGCCGCAGAGCAATTGCAGCGTCAAACACCACATCTTCCGTTGTGTCTGTCTGGGACGACGGATCGCTTAACTGAACGTCGGTGGATTCTTCAACAGCGGCCTGAGCCTGAATATACCCGGTCCAGCGCTGAATACAGTCGGCCAGCTGTTCCTGACTGATCGGCTTGGTCTGGTAATCATTCATACCAGCTTTCAGCAGGGCTTCTTTTTCATCAGCCATGGCGTGTGCCGTAAGGGCAATGACAGGGACAGTGGCACCACCTTTCAGCGTGCGGATTTCCCGCGTAGCGTCCAGGCCATTCATGCCCGGCATCTGAATATCCATCAGGATTAAATCAATCTCGTGCTCTGTCACGATCTGAATGGCTTCCCGTCCGGAATTGGCTGCCTGAACTTTAATGCCCATTTCTTCCAGTAAGGTGACCACCAGTTTCAGGTTGGCCTCGTTATCATCAACGGCAAGAACGTTGGGTGCAGGTTTGCCCGGTAAAACAAAATACGGAATTTCGCTGGCACTGTCCGAGGTTTCGCCGGTCAGCAGGAAGCGCAGGTTCTGATACAGTTTACGATGGCTGAACGGCTGACTGAGTGCCCGGGTGGCACCCTGATGATGCAACTGTTCAATATGCTCGTGGCTGACACTGTCGATCAGCGCCAGTAACGGAATTCCACGCTCTTTTAACTGTGCCATCATGGCTATGTGACTGGTTTCACCAAGCTGCTGATGATGGCAGGAAATAATCACGGCATCCGGGTAATTACCCGTGGCCAGTTCTTCCAGTAGCTGGGTACGGTTTTCGTATTCCTGATGGGTGGTTTGCCATTGGGTCAGCAGGGCGGAAATATTCATGCGGTTGAGCAGCGCAGGTTCCAGCATGGCAATACGATAACCGCTCAATGGCGGTAAATCCTGCAGCTCGTCACTGAGTTCTGTCTGAATATGGAAGGTAAAGGTGGAGCCGCGATGTTCAACACTGCTGACCTGAATATCGCCGTGCATGGCGTTCACCAGTGCGCGGGAAATAATCAGACCTAAACCGGTTCCGCCAAACTGACGCGTGGTGCTGGTATCCGCCTGAGTGAAGGCAGTAAAGATTTTGGTAATCTGCTCTTCGCTCATACCAATGCCGCTGTCCTGAATATCAAATTTAATACTCGCACGCTGGTCATCTTTACTGATGAGGGAGACCCTGACACTGACGCTGCCACGTTCAGTGAATTTAATGGCGTTATTAACCAGGTTGGTCAGTATCTGTTTCAGACGCAGTGGGTCTGACGTAATGTGCAGCGGAACATCAGAGTAAATCAGCTGAGTGAGTTCCAGCCCTTTGTTGTAGGCAGCAGGGGCCAGCATGGTGAACACATCTTCAAGAACATCGCGCAGATTAAAGGGCGTGTGTTCGATGATGAGTTTACCCGCGTCAATTTTCGACAGATCAAGAATGTCGTTAATAATCGTCAGCAGATCCGTGGACGATTTTTTAATGGTGTTCAGATAATCATGTTGCTGGCTGTTTACCTGTGTTCTGGCCAGCAGGTCACTGAAACCGATAATACCGTTAAGAGGGGTGCGGATTTCGTGCGACACATTGGCCAGGAATTCCGATTTCATCTGACTGGCTTCCAGAGCCTGCTTACGCCCAATGGCCAGCTCGCGGTTGCGCACTTCCAGTTCGTCGAGGGTTTCCTGCAGGTCGCGGGTGGTCTGTTCAATACTCTGCAGATTTTCCCGGCTGGAGCGTTGCAGCGCACTGGCCATGGCGTTCACACCAGCGGTCAGCTGTTCGAATTCCGCGGCCCCGGAGACATGCACCCGGGTGTCCAGTTTGCCGTCCTCGAGGTCTTTTATTGCGCTCACGATGCGATGCATGGGTTCGGAAATCTGTCGGCTGGCACGGACGGCGACGATGGCGCAGACCAGCAGGGTAGCGAGAATAATCGCGGTTGAGGTAATCACATGCTGATAGCGCGCCAGTTTGGTGTTGGCGTTGGAAAGCTCCAGTTCTGCCCAGCCCAGTAACTTAATCTCCGGCGTTTCTTCGGCATAAAACTGTTCGGATAACTGATCGGGAATCACCAGATTCTGGGCGAACACCGGTGCCCGCACTCTGACCGAGCCATCGGTGCGGACCAGCTGTAACTGGTTGGCCGACAGCTCCGAAGGACTGGTTTGATTGGTCAGCATTTTCGGCCCGGCATGGGCCAGGACTTCGACATTCTGGTTATAGATACTGACGGAGCGGACGTCGCGCTCCTCCAGCATATTGTTGGCGATATTCTGCAGGATGCCGGTGTTACCGGTCATGACACCGTATTCACAGGTCGGCGCCAGCTGTTTGGCCATGGCAAGGGCGCGTTCTTCCAGCAGGCTGTCGAGATTCCGTGAATGCTGGCTCATAAAGAAGATGCCCAGAATCAGAGAAATAACGACCCCCGGCAATAATGCGAGGAACAGAACCCGGCTCTGTATGCTCCAGTTTTTCATGGTAATGGTCAGTGGCTGCCTGAAGGCTGTAGATTACTGGTGTGGGCGGTCCGGCGCAAACGTCCGGCGGCGCAGCGGATATAACGAAATCGCCAATTGATATTACCGCATTATATGCAGCAGGAGTAAACTTCGGCATTTAAGTTATAAGCACTGCGGAGAATCCCCGTGACCGACATTATCTACCCCACCATTGCCGATTGTGTCGGTAATACCCCGCTGGTCAGATTGCAGCGGCTGCTGCCGGAAGGTTGCAGCAATACCGTGCTGTTAAAGCTGGAGGGGAATAATCCGGCAGGCTCCGTGAAGGATCGCCCGGCACTGTCCATGATTGATCGTGCGGAAGCCCGTGGTGATATTCAGCCGGGAGATACCCTGATCGAGGCGACCAGCGGTAATACCGGTATCGCTCTGGCCATGGCGGCGGCGATTAAGGGCTATCAAATGATTCTGATCATGCCGGATAACTCCACCATGGAGCGTCGCTGGGCGATGGAGGCCTACGGTGCTCAGCTGATTCTGGTCAGCAAAGAAGAAGGCATGGAAGGCGCCCGCGATCTGGCACTGGCGATGGAAGCCCGGGGGGAAGGTAAGGTGCTGAATCAGTTCGGCAACGGCGATAATCCGGAAGCTCATTATCACGGCACCGGCCCGGAAATCTGGCAGCAGACCCAGGGCACAGTCACTCACTTCGTCAGCTCTATGGGTACAACGGGAACCATTATGGGAACCTCGCGTTACCTTAAGGAACAGAATCCGGACGTGCAGATCGTCGGTCTGCAACCGGCAGAAGGCGCGTCAATTCCTGGAATCCGTCGCTGGCCAAAAGAATATCTGCCGACCATCTTTGATGAAACCCGGGTTGATCAGGTGATGGATATTGGTCAGCAGGAAGCGGAAGATGCCATGCGTGCGCTGGCGATGCGCGAAGGCATTTTCTGCGGCGTGTCTTCCGGTGGCGCTGTGGCTGCTGCATTGCGTCTGGCGGAAACGCTGGAAAACGCCACCATCGTGGCCATCATCTGTGATCGTGGTGACCGCTATCTGTCTTCCGGGGTGTTTGCTCCACACTGAACACCGTTACGGATCTGTTGCGCAGACACGGCAGAACTGTCGTAGGTCGTCACGGCAAATCCCGGTTGCAAAAGAAAAAGCCGCCCCCATACTGTGCGCCGGATAAAGCCGCCGGGCAGTGATAAGGCGGCACAGACAACAGCCGGGGAATGCAGGTGAAACAGACTAAACGGGAACAGCGCCTGACGCTGAGCGTCGATAATCTTACGTCCGATGGCGAAGGTGTCGCCCGTCGCAACCGCGACGTCTATTTTGTTCCCGGCGCACTGCCAGGCGAAGACGTTGAGGTCATCCTTGATGGGCGCCGGCGTAAGGTCTGGCAGACCCGGCTACTGAATATCCTGCAATCCTCCCCTGAACGGGTTGAACCTCAATGCCCGCACTACCAGCGTTGCGGTGGCTGCGATCTGCAGCATCTGAACTACGCTGGGCAGGTGGCTTTCAAGCAAGAGCGTGTCGCGCGTGAATTCAGCCGCCAGAAGCTCGATGTTGAGCAGTGGGCGGCTCCGATTACCTCTGAGCCTTTTCATTACCGCCGCAAAGCCCGGCTGGGCGTGCGCTTCAGCAAAGAGCGCGGGGAAAACTTCGTTGGTTTCCGCGAGGCGGCATCTGCCCATATCACCAATATTGATCGCTGTCCGGTATTGCCGGATCTGCCTGCTCTGGACTGGGCTTACTGGCGGGGGCAGATCGCGCAGCTGCAATCACGTTCCGTTATTACTCAGATCGAAGCCATTGTCGGCGACAACGCCATGGCCCTGGTTTTCCGGGTTCTTAAACCTCTGCCTTCTGCTGATCAGAATCAGTTAATTGCGTCGGCAAAGGCGGTAGAGTCCGGTCTGCCATTGCAGTTGTGGCTGAAAACGGACAAAGATGCACCAGCACAGCGCATCTGGCCGGAAGATGCGGAACCTTTACAGCATCACAGTGACGAACTGGCGCTGACTATTCAGCCGGACGATTTCGTACAGGTAAATGGTGCCGTGAACCAGGCCATGGTGCAGCAGGCGCTGGACTGGCTGGCACCTGCAGGCAGCGAGGTTATCTGGGATCTGTTTGCCGGGCACGGTAACTTCAGTATGCCGCTGGCAAAGCGCAGCCAACAGGTTTTTGCGGTGGAAGGAGATGAACGTATGGTCAGCAGCCTCAGTCTTCAGGCTGAAAAACTGGCCCTTCCTTTGCAGGCAATTCGCGCGGATCTGGATGGCAGTGGCGGTTTGCAGCCTCTGCCGGATCCTGACGCGGTACTGCTGGATCCGCCCAGAGCGGGTGCAGCAGGCATTATCAAAGAATTAACAGAACGCCGGGTGCCAAGAATATTGTATGTATCCTGTGACGCAGCCACTCTGGCGCGGGATTTGAGCACTCTGACAGAAGCGGGTTACCGCATCCGGCAGGCCGGGATCATGGATATGTTCCCACAGACTCACCATGTGGAAACCATGGTGCTATTGGAAAATAAGGTTAAACGTCATGGTTAAAGTGAGAGAAGACCATCCGCTGTTACACGATGGCTCACTGGACGTCACCAGCTGGCTGGAAAGCATCCAGCAGCAGCACGACGTAAAAGATCCTGAAACGCTGGGCCGGGCACTGGCTCTGGCGAAGCAGTTGTCGGATGAAGCGATTGCCAACCGCACTTACTGGTCGATTGACAGTGTGCAGATGGGCATAGAAATGACGCAGATCCTGCTCGATCTGCGTCTTGATACGGCATCTCTGGTTGCCGCCATGCTCTATCGGGCTGTGCGTGAAGGGCGTGTTTCCCTGCAGAAAGTTGAACGTGAGTTTGGTGCTGAAGTGGCCAAGCTGATCGAAGGCGTACTGCGCATGGCAGCCATCAGCGCCATTCAGAATTCCACCGACGAAGTTGTACTGGGCCAGCGTCAGGCGCAGGTTGATAACCTGCGTAAAATGCTGGTCTCGATGATCGACGACGTGCGTGTCGCGCTGATCAAACTGGCGGAGCGTACGTCGGCTATCCGTGCGGTTAAAGATGGTCCGGAAGATAAGCGCCGCAGCGTCGCCGAAGAGGTCTTTAACGTATACGCACCGCTGGCCCATCGCCTGGGTATCGGTCACCTTAAGTGGGAGCTGGAAGATCTGGCGTTCCGCTATCTGCAGCCTGAGCAATACAAAAAAATTGCCCGCCTGCTGGATGAAAAACGTCTCGCCCGTCAGGACTATATCGAAAACGTCGTCGATACCCTGCGCCAGGAAATTCTGAATTTTGGTATCCGTTGCGATGTCTACGGCCGCGCCAAACACATTTACAGTATCTGGCGCAAAATGAATCGCAAGAATCTGGATTTCTCCCAGATTTATGACATCCGCGCTGTGCGTATTCTGGTGCCGGAACTGCGCGACTGTTATGCCGCGTTGGGTATCGTGCACAGTTTATGGCGCCACATTCCGAACGAATTTGACGACTACATTGCCAACCCGAAAGAGAACGGTTACCGCTCACTGCATACCGCGGTATTCGGCCCGGAAGGAAAGGTGCTGGAAGTTCAGATCCGTACTCATGCCATGCACGAAGATGCTGAGCTCGGTGTGTGTGCGCACTGGCTGTATAAAGGTACAGACACCAAAGCCAAAGACCAGGGTTACGAACAGAAAATCGCCTGGTTGCGTCAGGTGCTGGAATGGCACGAAGAACTGGATGACCTGCCTGAGCTGGTGGGTGAGCTGCGCGCTGATATTAATCCGGACCGGATTTACGTGTTCACGCCGGAAGGCCATGTGGTGGATCTGCCGCCAAAAGCGACACCAATCGACTTTGCTTACCGTGTGCATACCGAAGTGGGTAATAAATGTCGCGGCGCCAAAGTGAACGGTCGTATCGTACCGCTCACTTACCTGCTGAAAAATGGTGAACAGGTCGAAATTCTCACCAATGCCAAAGCGCATCCAAGCCGTGACTGGCTCTATCCGGAAGGCGGTTATATTCACACTAACCGCGCCCGGGCCAAAGTTGCTCACTGGTTTAAAGTGCAGGCGCGGGATCAGAATATTGAAGAAGGCCGTCAGCTGGTATTGCGTGAACTGGATCGTCTGGATCTGGTGAATGAATCCCTGACCGACGTCGCTGCGGACATGAATATGAAGTCCGTGGAAGATATGTATGCAGCCATCGGTGCCGGTGATCTGCGTGTTGGTCAGGTGGTGCACGCCGTATTGAAACGTGCCGATACCGAAGCGCCGCAGCGCGAGTTGCCGCTGCTGCGTAAGCCGGAAAAAGCCGGGCGTAATACCCAGGGTGATAATGACCTTTATATTGAAGGCGTTGGTAATCTGCTCACTCATCTGGCCAGCTGCTGTCAGCCGGTGCCGGGTGATGATATCCGTGGTTACGTTACCATTGGCCGGGGTGTCACCGTGCACCGCAGCGATTGTGAAAACCTGCTGCATCTGGAGGTAATGGAACCGGAACGTGTGCTGCAGGTCAGCTGGGGCAACAAACCGAACAGCACTTATCCGGTGGATATGCTGATCGAAGCCTACGACCGTACCGGCCTGCTCAGTGATGTCAGTACCTTGCTGGCCAATGAGCGCATTAACGTCATTGCCGTGAATACGCTGTCGAACCAGGGGCAGCACACAGCCAATATGAAAATTACCGTTGAAGTGGACAGCCTTGAACGTCTGGCGCGGTTAATGAACAAAATTAACAAGCTGCCAAATGTCATTACTGCCCGCCGTGTGCGTAACGGAGCCAGTGTCTGATGGCGCAGACCTATCAGCTGGATGATCTTATTTATCTGATGCAGCGTCTGCGTGATCCGCAGACCGGCTGCCCATGGGATCTGAAGCAGGACTTTGCCACGGTTCTGCCACACACACTGGAAGAAGCCTATGAGGTCGCTGACGCCATTGAGCGGCAGGACTGGCCCCATGTGGAAGAGGAACTGGGCGATCTGTTATTTCAGATTGTTTTTTATGGGCAGATTGCCGATGAACGCCGCTTGTTTGATCTGCACTCGATCATTCATCGCTTGGTAGAAAAGCTGATTCGCCGCCATCCGCATGTTTTCCCCGAAGGAACCTTAACCAGTCAGCGTGATCCGTCTGTCACACCGGAAGAAGCGGAAATTAATGCCAACTGGGAAGTGATCAAACAGGCAGAAAAAGCTGCAAAACCCGCCACGGAAAAAAGCGTCAGCGTTGTTGATGATGTGCCGGTGACGATGCCGGCGCTGACACGTTCGGTGAAATTGCAGAAAAAAGCCTCAGGAGTTGGTTTTGACTGGCCGGATGTATCCGGTGTGCTGGATAAAATCCGCGAAGAACTGGCCGAAGTCGAAGCTGAAATCGCATCTGGTAACGCCCAGCGGCTGCAGGAGGAAATCGGTGATTTGCTGTTTGCTGTAACGAATCTGGCACGCTTTGCCAAAGCGGATCCGGAAGCAGCGTTACGCGGCACTAATGAGCGCTTTTCCAGTCGTTTTCGCCATGTCGAAAAACGCATGCAGGAGCAGGGCGGTTGGGATTCAGTCAGCGCAGAAGCGATGGAAGCCGCCTGGACTGAAGCCAAGCAGCTGGAAAAAGAAAACAGCCTGAAAGACGCTGATTAAAGTATCAGTGACTGCCTTTCTGCAACGATGACAGGTGTTTGCGCGTCAGTTTCAGAAACTGGGGCGTCGGGCCTGCATCTTCATAGATGGGATCACCATCTTCATCCTGAGCCACTACTTTATCACCGGCAACGTACGGGAAGCCGCTGGTTAGGTCTGCCAGTGCGGAACTGACCAGATCGCGCAGCAGGCGTTCTTTCGTGCAGCCGGGAAACATTTCCGCCAGAGCTTCAAGCCGGGCAGCGTCTTTCACATTCAATGGCAATTGATAACTGGTGTCTGTCAGAGGTTCGCCAAACTCTTTTTCCCAGTGATTTAACAGATTTGAGGCTTTCATAACCGCTCCTTTTCCATCCGGATTTTCTGAGTCTAGTACCGTTTCAGCGCGGCGAAAGGGCAGGTCTACAAAGTGTTACGCAAAAGCCCACAATCGCAGCAATTGGCAGCTCAGGGGATTTTGATCTTGCATCTTCGTTGAAATCCAGCAGACTGGAGTGAGATAACGGCAAATTGCCAGCGCTTTGCCGCTACCCGTCACAGATACTATCTGCCCGGAGTTGTTATGAGTAAAAGCCAGGGAAAAGCCTTTGAACTTGATCCGCTGCTGCGCGATAAAGTCAGGCTGTTAGGAAAGCTTCTCGGACAAACCATCGAAGGTCAGTATGGCGCGGACATGCTGACACGCATTGAAGACATACGTAAACAGGCGAAAAAAGCCCGGCAAGGTGATACCGCAGAGCGTGACCGTCTGCTGGCATTACTGAAAACCATGCCGGAAGATGCTTTGTTACCCGTGGTGCGTGGTTTTAATCAGTTTCTCAATCTGGCCAATATTGCCGAGCAACAACACGGCATCAGCTGGCGGCGGGAAAATGTCACTGATGACGAAGTTGAGCAGATGTTTATCGGCCTGCTTGATCGCTTACAGCAAAAAGGCATTAATGGCATCGATCTGAGTTCACAGATTGCCGCTGCCAATATCGAATTGGTGCTGACCGCACATCCGACCGAAATTACCCGCCGTACCCTGATACAGAAATACGATCTGATTTCCCGCCTGTTACAGAAGCGCGACGATCTGCGCGAAGACCATCCGGAATTAAAAACCATCGATAAACGCATCGAGACCGTTATTGAAGAAATCTGGCATACCGATGAAATCCGACAGGTGAGACCGACTGCCGTGGATGAGGCGAAATGGGGTTTTGCCGTTATTGAAAATTCCCTATGGCAGGCAGTGCCCGGATTATTGCGTAACCTGGATCTGGACCTGCGTGCACGCGGGGCAACACCGCTGCCATTAACCGCAGCACCGGTGCGCTTTTCTTCCTGGATGGGCGGCGACCGCGATGGAAATCCCAATGTGACCTCGGATGTGACCCGCGAGGTGCTGTATCTGGCACGCTGGATGGCTGCTGATCTTTTTCTGCGGGATATCGAAAATCTTGGCATGCAGTTGTCCATGTCAGAAGCATCTGCTGAACTGAAAAAATTCACTGGCGAAGTGTCGCACGAACCTTATCGTGATTGTCTGCATGCCTTGCGTGAACGCCTGCTGCAAACCAAAGTCTGGGCAGCAGCAAAAGCCAAAGGTCAGGAGTCGGACGCAGAACCCCTGCAGGAAGAAGACGAACTGCTGCAGCCACTACTGTTGTGTTACGAAAGTCTGAAATCTCAGGGGCTGGATGAAATTGCCGATGCCGGATTGCTGGATACCATTCGTCGTGTTGCCTGTTTTGGTCTGACTCTGGTACGTCTCGATGTGCGTCAGGAATCAACCCGTCATGCTGACGTACTGGCGGAAATCTGCGATTACTACGGCATGGGTGATTACCACAGCTGGAGTGAAGAAAAGAAACAGGAATTTCTGTTGGCCGAACTGCAGTCGAAACGCCCGTTAATCCCCAATCGCTGGCAACCCTCGGATGCGGTAAAAGAAGTTCTGGATACCATGCAGGTGCTGGCGACCCGGGCCGGTGATGGTGTCTCCTGTTACATTATTTCCATGGCCAGTGAGCCGTCCGATGTACTGTCGGTCGTACTTTTATTGCAGGCCTGTGGTGTCCGCGATCACATGCCGGTCGTGCCCTTGTTTGAAACACTCGGAGATCTTGAGCAGTCTGCACCGCGCATGGAAAAACTCTGGTCGGTGGACTGGTACCGGGAATACAGCCTTGGTCATCAGCAGGTCATGATTGGCTATTCCGATTCATCCAAAGACGCGGGCCAGTTAGCTGCTGTCTGGGCGCAGTATCGCGCGCAGGAAGCGCTGTCTCAGGTTGCCCGGGATAAAGGCATTAAACTGCGTTTATTTCATGGTCGTGGTGGCAGTGTTGGCCGCGGTGGTGGCCCGGCGCATCGCGCGATTCTGTCACAGCCGCCCGGGTCTGTGGCTGGTGGGCTGCGGGTAACAGAGCAGGGCGAAATGATCCGCTTTAAATTCGGATTACCGGAAGTCGCCAAACGTAACCTGAAAATTTATATTTCCTCCGTACTGGAAGCGAATTTATTACCACCGGACAGCGCCCGTCCTGAATGGCGTGAACTGATGGAACAGCTGGCCGGGGATGGGGTGAAATCCTATCGTGCTATGGTGCGGGATACTGAAGATTTTGTGCGTTATTTCCGTGCTGCAACACCGGAACAGGAATTGGGTAAGCTGGCGCTTGGCAGTCGTCCGGCCAGACGCCGCAGTGGAGGCGGAATTGAAACACTGCGCGCGATTCCATGGATTTTTGCCTGGACACAAATGCGGCTGATGCTGCCGGCGTGGTTAGGGTCCGATGAGGCGCTGGCCAAAGTCATTGATGCAGGCAAACTGGAAGCCTTGCAGGATATGTATCGCCAGTGGCCTTTCTTTCGTACCTATATCGATATGCTGGAGATGGTTCTGTCCAAATCTGACAGCGGTATCGCGCAATATTATGAAGGCAGACTGGTCGAGCATGAGTTGCAGCCATTAGGCAGTCAATTACGAACCCGCCTGAATACCATGCGCGAGCTGGTGCTGAAACTGAAGGAGCAACAGGAACTGCTGGAAAATAATATTGCACTGCAGCAGTCTCTGAGCGTCCGTGATCCTTATACAGATCCTCTGCACTACCTGCAGGCCGAGCTGCTGTATCGGGAGCGACAGGATCAGGATGTCATCAGCGAGGAAGTTGAACGGGCACTCAAAGTGACTATGGCAGGTATTGCTGCCGGTATGCGAAATACCGGCTAAGCCGCGTCATTGCTGGGCCGGAACCGCTTCTACTATAGTCGCTATACCAAAGTCGGGCGTTCGCCCGGCTCGTTTTTCTCCACAATGACTTGAGCTGAGCCTGCCGTCAGAGTAAGGTTAGGCCTATTTTTTCACGGATTGGTTAAAGTTTGTACAATTTAACCCTCCGGCAAGTTTCCTATAATAACCACGAGGAGTATGCGCATGCGCGTAATTCTGTTGGGCGCGCCGGGTGCTGGTAAAGGTACTCAGGCACAGTTCATTTGCGATAAATTTTCCATTCCGCAAATCTCTACCGGTGACATGCTGCGTGCAGCGGTTAAAGCCGGCAGCGAATTGGGCCTGAAAGTAAAAGAAATCATGGAAACCGGTGGGCTGGTATCCGATGAAATCATTATCGGCCTGGTTAAGGAGCGTATTCAGCAGGATGACTGCGTAAACGGCTTCCTGTTTGACGGTTTCCCACGCACAATTCCTCAGGCGGAAGCCATGATCGAAGCGGGCGTAGATATCGATCATGTGATTGAGATCGACGTTGATGATGAAGAAATCGTTCAGCGACTCAGTGGCCGTCGTGTGCACCCAGGTTCTGGCCGTGTATACCACGTGGTATACAATCCGCCAAAAACAGCGGGTAAAGATGATGAAACCGGTGAAGATCTGGTTCAGCGTGACGATGATCAGGAAGATACTATCCGTAAACGCCTGTCTATTTACCATGAACAAACTGCGCCACTGGTCAGCTTTTATAAAACGCTGGAAGCCGGTCAGGGTGAATCTGCACCAAAATACAGCCACATCCCAGGGATGGGCTCTCTGCAGGATATCACTGCAAAAGTGATGGAAGCGCTGCAGAAGTAATGCTTCGCAGAGCGAAAAAGGGGCCGTAAGGCCCCTTTTTTATGTCTGCAGTCCGGGATTGGGTAGCGGAGGTGGGGAATTGTTAGTGCAAAAAAGGATTTTCTCTGGCCCGGAAGGGGATGCACTTAATAGCTTATGTTTCTCCATAATTTATGGCGGATTCGGGATATTTTTATAAGATTCAATGGGTTAGCTGGTATAGTTGGGCTGTGCGGACGCTCTTTTTTAATCTTTTCAGGGCGAATTAAATAAATAGCTGCTGGCATATTATTGCGGATAATACGCATGCGGTTTTTTGTCGCTAAATGAAAAAGGCATCACTATTAAATATCGCCAAAGACGGAATACTTGTTTTTTACATGCGGAATTGGCACGCGCATCAGAAAAATATCAGATTGTTATCTTTAAATGATTAAAAATTTTGGTTTTTTATTATAAAAATACTATTATTGCTTCCGTTAGCTAATGCGCGATAATAATTGTGCTAGCGTTTAATTACCTGATCAGGAAATCTCCAGAGGAATTCACTTATGGCCAGACCAAAAAAAGCTCCTGCCAAGCGCGGTCGTCCAGCAGCTAAAGCAAAAGCTGCTGTAGCTGCTACCGTACCTGCAGTTGTTGATAAAGCACAGAAAGCTGCTGATAAAGCTGCTGCCGCTGTTGCTGCTCAACAGACTAAAGTTGATGCTGCTGCCAAGAAAGCCGAAGCGGCTAAAGCAAAAGTTGCTGCTAAAGCAACTGCTGCCGGCAAACGTGCACTGACCACTGCAAACGCTAAAGTTAAAGCAGAAAAAGAAAAACTGCAGACCCTGAAAGCGGCTTCCCGTGCAGCTATGGTAGCTGTTAAGAGCGCTCAGATCGAAGCTAAAGCTGAAGAAGCAGTAGCTAAGGCAACTGAAAGCGTTGAATCTTTCGCCGCTTCTCTGGCGTCTAAAGCTGAAGCAGATCTGGCTAAAGCCGTTGCTGCATTTGAAGCCAAGTGGAAGAAAGCCCGCACTAAAGCCGATGCTGCTAAAGTAAAAGCGCGTGCTAAGAAAGAAACCACTAAAGCAAAAGCAGAAGCTAAAAAGCTGAAAGCAAAAGCGGCTTCTGTAGAAAAAGCGGCAACCAAAGCAGCTCCTAAGAAGCGCGGCCGTCCGGCTAAGGCAAAAACTGCAACTGCAGCAGCACCTAAGAAGCGCGGTCGTCCTGCTAAGGCAGCTGCCACTGCAGCTCCGGCAGCAGCTACTACTGCAGCTCCGGCGGCGGCACCTAAGAAACGCGGTCGTCCTGCCAAGGCTAAAACTGCAACTGCAGCTGCGCCTAAGAAGCGTGGTCGTCCTGCGAAAGCGGCAACTACTGCAGCTGCCCCTAAAAAACGCGGTCGTCCACCAAAGGCTAAAGCATAAGCTTCAGCCTGAGAAAAGACCCGGCATTGCCGCATTGCTGTCCCACAGTTTGGGGCAGCAAATGAAAAAGCCTGGTTCCAAGTGTTATTCTGTTGTTTCCACACAATAGAAAAACCAAGGAACCAGGCTTTGTCACATCATAACACCGCTTTTCATCAGTTGCTCAAACCTGTTTCGAGACATGAGTTTGAGTCCCT
>MDTC01034923.1_pt1 | contig 20111 bp, 20 predicted proteins | sample 811181 | NCBI WGS metagenome assembly MDTC01 (sample SAMN05326644, study PRJNA326480) | marine metagenome | isolation source: seawater | place: Pacific Ocean: North | collected 2011 | reverse complement strand
GCAGGAGCGTCGATTTCCGACAGGGTTGCGGTCAGATTGGCGGCGCAGACTTCTGAGGTCACCGGATCCTTCTCGACGGCGACCACGTGCATGCCACGGTGAGCGAAGGCGTGGGAGTCCACGCCGATTCCAGCGGTCGCATCAACCACGCTGCGAACACCGGCTGCTGCCAGCATGCTCGCTCGACGGAGAGCAACCTGTGGCCGGCTGGCTTGCTGGAGGCCGACGGGGGTGGTCATCCACAAGCCGTTCGCGTCAATGAGGCCCTTGTCCGCTCCAGCGAGGAGCAGCTGCTGCTGGGTGACCAGAGCCGAGCACAGGCTGGGGTCGAGATCGGGGTGCTCACGGCGAAGTGTGCTCACGGCGGCGAGCGGGTCGAGCGTTGGCAGGGACAGGGCCGATGTGAGGAGGGCTTGGCGCTCGGGGAGGGGCTTGCGGGCCAATTGGACCAGTCCCGAGACAGCCTGGTCGTCGTCCACGAGGTGATCCTGACAGCCGACGCGCTTGGCACTCGAATTGACAGAGTGCTAACTCACGCGTAATCTCTGCTATTGGCACTCTCCCCGTGAGACTGCCAACTGTCCTAGCCGTTACCGCCCGCAAGGGCGGCCGCCGACTCATCCGGAGGATGCAACTGTGTCGGTTTCCATTAAGCCACTTGAGGACCGGATTTTGGTCCAGACCCTCGACGCCGAGCAGACAACTGCCTCGGGTCTTGTCATTCCCGATACCGCCAAGGAAAAGCCCCAAGAGGGTAAAGTTCTAGCCGTGGGCCCGGGCCGCTTTGACGAGGATGGGGACAAGCGAGTCCCACTCGACATCAGCGTTGGTGACGTCGTCATCTACAGCAAGTACGGCGGTACCGAGGTGAAGTACAACAACGAGGACTACTTGATCCTCTCCGCGCGCGACGTCCTCGCGATCGTGGAGAAGTAGTTCCGATTCACCGTTGTCTCGCCCGGACATCAGCATGTCGTGAGCCCCGGACCCCGTACGGGGCTGGGGCTCACGTTTTGTCCGCGCCGACATCTCCACCGAAACTCCCACGTTCCACTCGAACTGCCCGCCAGTTCCCTGATCAACCCCCCACTCAACCCACGAAGCAAGGAACAACATGGCCAAGATTCTAGAATTCGACGAGGACGCCCGCCGCAGCCTCGAACGTGGCGTCGATGCACTCGCCGACGCCGTCCGCGTGACGTTAGGCCCCAAGGGCCGCAACGTCGTTATCGACAAGAAGTGGGGAGCTCCCACGATCACGAACGATGGCGTCACTATCGCTCGCGAAATCGAGATGGAAGACCCCTACGAGAACCTTGGCGCTCAGCTTGCCAAAGAGGTCGCCACGAAGACAAATGACATCGCTGGCGACGGGACGACGACGGCGACGGTTCTCGCTCAGGCGATGGTGCACGATGGGCTCAAGCAGGTGACTGCTGGCGCCAACCCGATGTCGCTCAAGCGTGGGATTGACCAGGCCGTAGCTGCCGTCACGGAGAAATTGGTCGAGATGTCGCGCGAGGTCAACGGCAAGGAAGAGATCGCGCATGTGGCGACTATTTCCAGTCAAGACGCTGAGATCGGTGGCATGATCGCTGATGCATTCGACAAGGTAGGTAAAGACGGGGTTATCTCCGTCGAGGAGTCCAGCACGACGGCGATGGAAATGGACTTCACCGAGGGAATGCAGTTCGACAAGGGCTACATCTCTCCGTACTTCGTGACCGATGCCGATCGCATGGAGGCCGTCCTCGAAGATGCGCGCATTTTGCTGGTGCAGGGCAAGATCGCCGCCGTCAACGAGATCTTGCCGCTACTCGAGAAGGTGGTCGAGGCTGGCAAGCCGTTGTTGATCATCGCTGAAGACGTGGAGGGCGAAGCGCTGTCCACTCTGGTCGTCAACCGGATCCGCGGCACGTTTACCTCCTGCGCGGTGAAGGCTCCGGCCTTCGGTGACCGCCGGAAGGCGATCTTGCAGGACATCGCAATCTTGACCGGTGCGCAGGTGGTTTCCCCGGAGGTCGGGTTGAAGCTCGATCAGGTCGGTCTCGACGTGTTGGGCTCTGCTCGCCGCATCGTGGTGACGAAGGACATCACAACCATTGTCGACGGGGGTGGCGAGTCTGGCGCGGTGGAGGATCGTGTATCTCAAATCAAGCGCGAGATCGACGCGTCTGATTCAGATTGGGACCGTGAGAAATTGCAAGAACGGCTCGCGAAACTTGCCGGTGGTGTGGTTGTCATCCGCGTTGGAGGCCACACCGAGGTGGAGTTGAAGGAGAAGAAGCATCGCATCGAAGACGCCGTATCGGCGACCCGCGCCGCGATTGAAGAAGGCATCGTCTCCGGTGGAGGAACTGCGTTGGTTCAAGCAGCATCGGTTCTCGAAGGCGACCTTGGCCTAACAGACGATGAAGCGACCGGTGTCGGTGTTGTTCGGCGCTCAGCGGCTGAGCCCCTGCGATGGATTGCCGAGAACGCAGGGGAGCGGGGCTACGTCGTCGTGTCGAAGGTCGCAGAGATGGCTCCTGGCCACGGACTCAATGCGGCATCGGGTGAGTACGGAGATCTGATTGCCGCCGGAGTCATCGACCCGGTCAAGGTCACGCGGTCGGCGCTTGAGAACGCCGCATCAATCGCTGCGATGCTGCTGACCACCGAAGCCCTTGTCGTGGAGAAGCCGGAAGAGGAAGACGACGGGGCCGGTCACGGTCACGCGCACCACGGTCACGCGCACTAGACGCTCCGCAACCGACCAATAACGAAGGGTGCCGGAGATCCGGCGCCCTTCGTTGTGTGAGGGGGGGGGATGCGTGAATGGAAATGTGTCAGACAGCGTGTGGGAGATCACGACGGCCGGCGTAGACGGCATCGCGGTCGTCTTCGGAGAGGCCGCCCCAGACGCCATACGGCTCGCGGACAGCCAGAGCGTGGGCTGCGCACTGCATCATGACGGGGCAGGAAGCGCAGATTGCCTTGGCAGCGGATTCGCGCGCCGCGCGGGCCGGGCCGCGTTCACCTTCCGGATGGAAGAAGATCCCGGGATCTTCCCCGCGGCAGGATCCTTCGAGTTGCCAATCCCAAATGTCCGCGTTGGGACCTGGAAGCCTGGATACGTCGGCCATGGTTTACCTCCCTAATCAGGTGTGAAACGATATCAATCGCTTCACACCTTAGTCAAGTAATTAAGTTGAATAATTTACGAAACGTTTCTAGGTGGTTATATGTCCCATTTAGTGGTGTTTTGTACCTGCAGATGCGAAACGCGCCAGCACCTCGCAGAATACGCGTGTGGTTAGTGAACTCCGTTCCAGTGAAAATGCTGATCAGGAGAGATCCACGTCACCCGGTCTGACAGTTGCGGCAGTTGCCCGCCGGCTAGGTGTGGCGCCGGCCACTTTGCGGACTTGGGATCGCAGATACGGTCTCGGGCCGAGTGAGCATCGGGCGGGTGCTCACCGTCGCTATTCGGCCGTTGACCTCACGCGGCTTGAGCACATGCGCCGCCTAAGTCTCGCGGGCCTGCCTCCCGGTGATGCAGCCCGGGAGGCGCTCGCCCTCGACGTCGACCCTTCGGCGCTTGCCTCGGTGACCGAACTGGCGATGGCGTCTTCGCCCGCGGACGCATCCACTCAACCGACCTCCGATCCCGCCTCCTCGCGCAGTGGTGGCGGTCAAGTGATTCCTATTCCGGGAGGTACGCCTGCGTCGCGCGGCCTCGCGCGTGCTGCCCTCGCGCTCGACGGGCTCGCCTGCCAGCAGATCATGCGAGACACCATTGAGAGGCGGGGCGTAATTTGGAGTTGGGATCACCTGTTGGTGCCCGTTCTCACCGGAGTCGGCCAGCGCTGGGAAACCTCTGGCGGAAGTATCGCCGTCGAGCACATTCTCAGTGATTCTGTGCACGCGGTCCTCGCGGAGCGCGCCCGTGAATTGAAGGAGCCGCAAAACGCTCGGCTCGTGATGCTCGCCGGCGCGGATGAAGAAACCCACTTTCTGCCGCTTTGGGCCGTTGCCGCGGGGTTAGCCGAACGCCGGGTCGGCTGCCGAATGCTGGGGGCCCGAGTGCCGCAGGAGACGCTCCTGCAGTCCGCTCGCCGGACGGGTCCGGCGGCGGTTTTCGTCTGGGCCCAAATCCCCGGGTCAGCACAGACGCAGACACTGGCGGACCTGACGATGTTGCGTCCTGCCCCGACCGTTGTGGCGGGAGGCCCTGGTTGGAGTGGGTCGACACCACCGGGAGTGGGTCGGACCATGGATCTCACCGAGACCGTGACGCGTTTGGCTCGCTCCCTGGGAATGTGAGTAGCCTGAGGCCGTGAAGAGCCCGGCCGACGATGGCAAGTTCGCCCTGCGCGGGCTGACATTCGACGACGTCCTGCTGCTTCCAGGAGAATCCACGATCGTCCCCGGTGACGTCGACACGGCCAGCCGCGTGACACGGAATATCGGCGTGCGTCTGCCCTTGGTATCCAGCGCCATGGACACGGTCACGGAAGCACGTATGGCCATCGCGATGGCGCGGCAAGGTGGAGTGGGTGTGCTCCATCGGAACCTTCCGATCGAAGAGCAAGCTAACCAAGTCGATCGCGTCAAGCGTTCCGAGGCAGGAATGGTCCAAAATCCCATCACCTGCGGGCCGGAGGACGCGCTTGCCGATGTCGATGCCCTGTGCGCGAAATACCGGATTTCCGGAGTGCCCGTCGTGGACGCCTCCGGAACCCTTCTCGGGATCGTGACAAACCGCGACATGCGCTTCGAAGAGGACATGTCGATCACCGCACGCGAGGCAATGACCGGTATGCCGTTGGTCACGGCTTCGGTGGGTATCGACCCGGAAGAGGCACTCGCGTTGCTCGCCCGGCACAAGGTGGAGAAGCTTCCCATCGTCGACGCCGACAACAAGCTCCAGGGGCTGTTCACCGTCAAAGACTTCGTCAAGACCGACAAGTATCCGCACGCCACCAAGGACCCCGAAGGTCGCTTGGTGGTGGGTGCCGCAATCGGTGTCGGCGACGATGCGGAGAAGCGGGCCGACGCGCTGATTTCCGCGGGCGTTGATTTTCTTGTCGTGGACACCGCGCACGGGCATTCTCATGCGGTACTGGAGATGGTTCGACGGTTGAAGAAGGATTCCCGCGTCGACATCGTCGGCGGCAACGTGGCGACGTATGAAGGCGCGCAAGCGCTCGTCGATGCAGGTGCCGACGGGGTCAAAGTTGGCGTGGGTCCCGGATCCATCTGCACGACACGGGTGGTCGCTGGTGTTGGGGTTCCGCAAATCACAGCGATCAACGAGGCATATCGCGCCTGCGCTCCGGCTGGAGTTCCTGTCATCGGAGACGGCGGCATCCAGTACTCGGGCGACATAGCCAAGGCGATCGTCGCCGGTGCCAGCACGGTGATGCTCGGATCGTTGCTCGCCGGATGTGAAGAAGCACCGGGCGAGGTGGTCTTTGTGAACGGCAAGCAGTTCAAGTCCTACCGCGGGATGGGCTCGTTGGCCGCGATGCAATCTCGCGGACAGGCGCGGTCCTACAGCAAAGACCGCTACTTTCAGGACGACGTTCTCAGTGACGACAAATTGGTTCCCGAAGGCATCGAGGGAATGGTCGCCTATCGAGGACCGCTGGCGGCAGTCGCTCATCAACTCGTGGGAGGTCTGCGTGCCGCCATGGGATACGCCGGAACCGCAACGATGCCGGAATTGATCTCTCGTGGTCGCTTCGTGCAGATCACGGCGGCCGGGTTGCGCGAATCCCATCCGCACGACGTGCAGATGATGCTCGAGGCGCCCAACTACACGGGGCGATAACCATGGCCGATGTGCTCATCGGCGGCTCGAAAGCTGCCGCCCGCTCCTATTCGTTCGATGAAGTGGCGATTGCCCCGAGTCGGCGGACCCGCAACCCCGAGGACGTCTCGACCGCATGGAACATCGACGCCTACTCGTTCGAAACCCCCCTTCTCGCGGCCCCGATGGACTCGGTCGTGTCTCCCACCAGCGCAGTCGAGCTCGCGCGGTGCGGGGCCCTAGCGTCCTTGAACATCGAGGGCTTGTGGTCTCGCAATGAAGACCCCGAGCCACTGCTGGCGAGAATCGCCACCGAGGACCCAGCGGCGGTCACGCCCTACCTGCAGCGCGTGTACTCCGAACACGACGTACAACCCGAACTCATTACACGTCGCATCGGGGAGATGAAGGCGGCAGGCATCACGGTGTCTGTGGCGGTCTCACCGCAACGGACGACCGAATTGGCACCACTGGCAGCCGGCGCTGGTGCCGACATCGTCGTCATCCGTGGAACGACCGTGTCCGCCGAGCACGTGAACTCGGATGGGAACGAACTGAATCTGAAGGAGTTCATTCACGATCTGGACGTCCCGGTCATCGTCGGTGGATGCAGTACTCGGCAGGCGGCGTTGCACCTGATGCGTACCGGTGCGGCGGGTGTCCTCGTTGGATTCGGTGGAGGAGCGAGTCACACCACAGCCGACGTCATTGGTGTGCGAGTGCCCATGGCAACCGCTGTCGCTGAGGTAGCTGCTGCGCGACGCGACTACCTCGACGAGTCCGGTGGTCGCTACGTCCACGTGATCGCCGACGGATCTATGGGTTCGAGCGGAGATGTTGTGAAGGCGTTCGCTTGTGGCGCCGATGCTGCGATGGTCGGCTCGGTTTTTGCGCGGGCGACGGATGCCCCGGGTCGCGGAGCGCATTGGGGGGCGGAAGCCTGGCACCGGAAACTACCGCGGGGAGAGCGTCACTTGATGGATCAGGTGGGAACGTTCGACGAGATCATGCGCGGGCCGTCCACTCGAGCCGACGGCACGGTCAACATGGTGGGTGCCCTGCGTAAGGCGATGGCGACGACTGGATACTCCGACCTGAAAGAGTTTCAGCGCGTCGACATGGTCGTCAGCTCGTAGGGGCCGTTGTGGATTCGGATCGACTTCTTTCGTCTCTGCTTGCCTCGGGGCTAACGACCGACATCATCGAGCCATTCACCGGCGCCACCTTGTACTCGCTCCCGACAAGCACCGAGGACGACGTCGATGCCGTTTTCGACGAGGCCCGCCGGGCCCAGAGGATGTGGGCAGATACCCCCGTTTCGGTGCGCAGCGCGATCATGCTGCGATTTCACGATGCGCTGCTGGACGATCGTCAATCCGTTTTGGATCTGTTGCAACGAGAGACGGGCAAGGCCCGGAAAGACGCGAATGAAGAAGTCCTCGACGTGTGCATCACCGCTCGGCACTACGCCCGAGATGCCCGACGGCTCCTTCGGCCACGCCGACGACTCGGCGCACTTCCGGGTCTCGTGGGAGTGGTCGAGCGCCGCGTTCCGTTCGGTGTCGTGGGAGTTATCGCCCCGTGGAACTACCCGCTCACGCTTGCAATCAGCGATGCGATACCAGCGATGATGGCGGGAAATTGCGTTGTAGTGAAGCCCGACGTGCAAACAACACTCTCGGCACTGTGGATCGCCGACCTACTAGAGCGAGCCGGCCTTCCTCCCGGAGTGTTCACTGTCGTGGCGGGAGAGGGATCGATGGTGGGCCCGCTGGTCATCGATCGCTCCGACTACGTGATGTTCACCGGATCGACGGCGGTGGGCCGACGTGTAGCCGCTCAATGCGGGGAGCTACTCATTGGATGTTCCATGGAGCTCGGTGGAAAAAACGCAATGATCGTTCGAAGCGACGCCGACATCGCAGCGGCGGCGGCGCTTGCCTGTAGGGCGAGCTTCTCCAACTCGGGGCAACTGTGCATCTCGATGGAGCGGATGTACGTCGATCAATCCATTATCGACGAGTTCCTCGATGCCTTTGCCCGTCGAACGCAGGCTTTGCGCATGTCGGCACAGATCGGCTGGGGTGCCGATTTCGGGTCACTGGTATCGCAGCGTCAACGTGATCGGGTGGCTGCCCACGTGGAGAACGCGGTGCAGCTCGGAGCCGAGGTGATCGTGGGGGGTGAGCCGCGACCGGACATCGGCCCGTACTTCTTTGCACCCACCATTCTCACCGGAGTGCAAGAAGACATGGATGTTTGTCGTGTAGAAACCTTCGGACCCGTGGTGTCGGTGTATCCGGTGGGCTCGGACGCTGAGGCCGTTGCCCGGGCCAACGACTCCGAGTACGGCTTAAACGCTGCCATTGCCAGTCGAGATACCCGTGCTGCCCGGTCCATGGCGCGATCTCTGCGGGCGGGAACGGTCAACATCAACGAGGGGTATGCGGCCGCGTGGGCTAGCAAGCGAGCGCCCATGGGCGGCATGGGGGCGTCGGGGCTGGGCAGGCGTCACGGTGACGAAGGCCTGTGGAAGTACACCGAGTCGCAGACGATTGCGACCCAGCGGGCGCTCAACTTCGATCCACCGTTCGGGTGGTCAGACGAGCAATGGGGTGACACCCTTGCCCAAGCGATGGCTGTTATGAAGAACTTGGGACTGAAGTAGGAGGGCTGATGGCGGCGCCTTTGAGTGACCCTGTGGTCTTCGACACCGATGTCGCAGTCATCGGGTCCGGGTTTGGCGGCTCGGTGACTGCTCTGCGGCTTGCGGAAAAGAACTACCGTGTGACGGTTTTCGAAGCGGGTCGTCGTTTCGCTGATCATGAATTCGCCTCGACCTCGTGGGATCTTCGACGTTTCCTGTGGGCTCCGATGCTCGGAATGTTCGGCATCCAACGGTTCCATGTGATGAAGGACGTTGCCGTCCTTGCCGGTGCCGGTGTGGGTGGTGGATCGCTCGTGTATGCCAACACGCTGTACATCCCCGGGGGTCGTTTCTTCTCGGATCCGCAATGGGCCGACATCACGGATTGGGCTCGTGAACTCGCGCCCTACTACGACCAGGCCGGTCGCATGCTCGGCATCGAAGACAACCCTCGGATGACGCCCTCGGACATCGTCATGAAGCAGGTGGCCGACGACATGGGAGCGGGGCACACCTTCCGCATGACGCCGGTGGGTGTCTACTTCGGCACCCCAGGTGTGACCGTCCCGGATCCGTACTTCGGGGGGCGCGGACCCGCTCGAACAGGGTGTGTTGAGTGCGGTGAGTGCATGACCGGTTGCCGGTGGAACGCGAAGAACACGCTGCCCAAGAACTATCTGCACCTCGCCGAACTCGCCGGGGCGCGAATACTGCCAATGACCACAGTGATTGGCGTCGACCCGTTACCCGGCGGTGGGTATCGCATCGAGACGAGGGCCACAGGATCGCTCGGCAATCGACTTCGCCGGTGGTTCACGGCCGAACACGTGGTGTTTGCGGCAGGCACCTACAACACGCAGCGACTGCTGCACAAGATGAAGGACGAAGGTCGGTTAGCTCGGTTGTCGCCGATGCTCGGCCGCCTATCGCGTACCAATTCAGAATCCATTCTCGGGGCGGTGGCTCAAACGACCTCGGTGACCGGAGCCGACTTCACCGAAGGGGTCGCGATCACGTCGAGCTGGTATCCGGACGACAACACGCACGTCGAGCCCGTGCGGTACGGCAAAGGCTCAAACTCGATGGGGCTGCTGCAGTCTGTTCTCACCACGCCGGTTGCTGGAGAACCTCGGTGGCGTGTGTGGCTCAGAGAATTGGCTCGACAGCCAGGAATTGTGCGGCAGCTGCTGGACGTCCGTGGGTGGTCCGAGCGCACGGTGATTTCGTTGGTCATGCAGCCGGTCGACAACTCGTTGACATTGACCGGTAAGCGACGTGGACTCGGCCCGTTCTCGCGGTGGAGGCTGACTACGGATCAAGATCAATCCTCACCGGCTCCCACCTACATGCCGGTTGCCCAGGATGTGGTCCGTCGTGTCGCGGACAAGATCGGCGGCGTTCCCGGTTCGAGTGTCTTCGAAAACATCGATGCGGCGCTCACCGCCCACTTCGTTGGAGGGTGTGTGATCGGGGCCGACGCCGATGTCGGAGTCGTCGATGCCTACCACCGGGTCTTCGGATATCCGGGGATGCACATCGTGGATGGCTCGACGATCACCGCGAACTTGGGTGTCAACCCATCGCTGACCATTACCGCGCAGGCGGAGCGAGCGGTGGCTTTGTGGCCGAATAAGGGTGAGCCGGATGCCAGGCCCGACCTCGGCGCAGGCTACGAGCCGGTCACTCCCATCGAGCCGGCCCGTCCGATAGTGCCGGCCGACGCACCGGGGTCACTGCGCTTGCCGCTGGCAACCTGACGTCGAGATACCCGACGTCAAGGGGTACGGGATTTGCCGTTAGACGCGACGAGAGGGGCGGATCCGAAGATCCACCCCTCTCGCAGAGTGTTGCTGTGTCGCTGACTACGAGGAGATACCGGCCGCCGTTGCTACCGCCCGCTTGGTGAGCACTGTCACCAGATGCTTGCGGAACTCGGCATCGGCGTCCTCGTCGGCGAACGGCTCCAGACCGTCTGCCGCCTGAGCACATGCGGCCTCGATCTCGGCCATGCTGCTCGCGCCCACGAGCGCCCGCTCGGCAGGGGCCTAGTGTTCGGTGTCGTGACGGCGGATGACCCCACCCAGCCACGGACGCACCTGGTGTGGTCGATCGTCTCGGCCGCCCTGTTCTTCTTGCCCCTAGGTCTAATTGCGGTGGTGTTCAGTTGGCGGACGGTCGTGTGGAAGCGGCGCGACGACCTCGCCCGGGCTCGCAGGAACTCGCGGCTCGCCGTCGTCTTCATTATCGTGACGATCGCTGTGGGCGTGCTCGTCTACGGAGGGCTCCTCGGTGCGCTCCTGGCCCTCGGAGCGTTCAGTTCCCCGCAGTAGACTGCGCGGAGTGGAGCAGTCGCGTCGCACGGAATCCCTCGGAGCCCGTCCCGTTCTCGTCGTGGATTTCGGTGCCCAGTACGCGCAGTTGATTGCGCGCAGGGTTCGCGAGGCCCATGTCTATTCTGAAATCGTCCCCCACTCCGTCTCGATGGAGGGTGTTCGATCAAAGAACCCGTGCGCGATCATCCTCAGCGGTGGGCCCTCCAGTGTGTACGAGCCACATGCTCCCTCTTTCGATAGCCGAATCTTCGATTTGGACGTTCCGGTATTCGGGATCTGCTACGGATTCCAGGCCATGGCTCAGGGGCTTGGGGGTTCCGTCGCTCGCACTGGGGGGAGCGAGTACGGCGGGACGACGCTAACGGTTTGCGCCCCTGGGACCCTGCTAAACGGCCTACCCGAGACGCAGAATGTCTGGATGTCGCACGGAGACAGCGTGGATGTTCCGCCGCCCGGCTTTGAAGTACTAGCCAGCACCCCTGGAGCGCCGGTAGCCGCCTTCGAGAACGTCGAGCGTCGGATGGCCGGAGTGCAGTTCCATCCCGAAGTCATGCACACCGCTCACGGGCAACGCATCCTCGAGCACTTCCTGTGGCAGATCGCCGAGTGCGAGCCAACTTGGACGATGTCCGGAATTATCGACGAGCAGGTTGCGCGAATTCGAGATCAGGTGGGGGACTCCCGGATTATCTGCGGCCTGTCGGGGGGAGTTGACTCGGCCGTCGCGGCCGCTCTCGTGCAGCGAGCCGTCGGAGACCAGTTGACATGCATCTTCGTCGATCATGGCCTGCTTCGAACAGGAGAGGTCGAGCAGGTGCAGCGCGACTTCGTCGCCGCCACCGACGTTCGCCTGGTGACCGTAGATGCGCGGGAGCGCTTTTTGAGCGAGCTCGAGGATGTCGAGGAGCCCGAGACCAAGCGAAAGATAATCGGGCGCGAGTTCATCCGGGTCTTCGAAGAGGCCGCCCGCCAGGTCGTCGCGGAAGCGGGGTCGGGCGGCAGTGTCGATTTTCTGGTCCAGGGGACTCTGTACCCCGACGTCGTGGAATCCGGTGGCGGATCGGGCACGGCGAACATCAAGAGTCACCACAACGTTGGCGGCCTCCCGGACGACCTGGAATTCACCCTGGTGGAACCGCTGCGAACGCTCTTCAAGGACGAAGTGCGCCAGGTCGGTCTCGACCTCGGGCTGCCAGAAGAGATCGTCTGGCGACACCCCTTCCCGGGTCCGGGTCTGGCAATCCGCATCATCGGATCGGTCAGCGAGGAACGACTGGAGATTCTTCGAGCGGCCGATGCGATCGCACGGGAGGAGTTGACCACCGCCGGGTGCGACCGGGACGTGTGGCAGTTCCCTGTGGTACTTCTGGCGGATGTCCGCTCGGTCGGTGTTCAAGGGGACGGTCGAACCTACGGGCACCCGGTCGTTCTGCGGCCGGTTTCGAGCGACGACGCGATGACGGCCGACTGGTCCCGGCTGCCCTACGAGGTCGTCGCGAGAATCTCGACCCGCATCACCAACCAGGTGCCGGAGGTCAATCGAGTGGTTCTCGATGTGACGAGCAAGCCGCCGGGCACCATCGAATGGGAGTAAGCCGGATGGGAGTAAGCCGGATGGGAGCAAGTCGGATGGGAGTAAGCCGGATGGGAGTAATGGCAGCAATCGCATTTATAACCGACGGGAGTAGACGGTCGGGCCTGGCGCGAGGAAGGGAGAGGGCCGGATGTACGACGTTGCGTTGAGCGTTGCCGCATGTGCACGCGCAGGCACGCGAGCGGATGTCGCCTGGATGATCTCGCCGGCAGCCAGTAAGGAAGCCTTGATGATCACGCCGGGAGGAGGGAACCTGGGTGAGCTCGCCAACGGAGCGTTCACCGGCCTACTCGCGGATGCTGCCGCGCGACAACTTCCGACGGGGCGTCGGGTTCGGCATCGTGTCGAGGAGTGGGAAGCGAGCACGAGCGGACTGCCAGCGGGGTCAACTGTGGAGTTTCTGGTGGTCCCGGCCGCCCAGTTCCCTGGGGAGGTGTGGCCAGCGCTAATGGCTCGCGAGCCCGTGATCATCGACGGCGTGCTCGACGGTGACGACGTAACCCAGATAGCGGTGACGACCTCGGCATCGGCGACCAGTGAGGAGGCAACGGCATTCGGAGCCGGCGGGCCGACGGTCGACATCACGGATTCCCTCGTGCGCACGGTGCTGGTGCCTGGCGTGACGATGGTGATCGCCGGCGGCGGCCCGATCGCGGACGCACTGGTCGCCCAAGTGAGCCTTCTGGGGTGGGATGCCGCAGTCGAGACGCGACCGGACATGGTCGAGGGATTGACGACACGGCTGTCCAGCGCGGACGCCGTCGTTGTCATGGGTCACGACGTCGAGACGTCGAGCCGGTGCCTGCAGGTGGCTTTGGACAGTGACGCCGGCTACATCGGCGCCTTGGGCTCTCGGGCGATGCAGCAGGCTCGCGCTGACTGGTTGGCCTATCGGGACGTGACCGACCTTTCGCGGGTCCATGGCCCGGCGGGACTCGACATCGGAGCATCGACTCCGGAGGAGATCGCGGTTTCGATCGCCGCTCAAATCGTTTCAGCACGAGGTTGACTTGTGAGGGAATGATCAAAGTTCGGTGAAGCCCTTGCGGAGTCGGCCATCTGGGTGTTGAGTAGCGGTCTCGGACCGGCTGGCAAAATTATTGTGAGGGAAGAGGTTCGCATGGCAATCGAGTCCACGGGTCATGAAGGTGGAAATCCACGCATGTTCGCTCTGGTTGAGGACTCCCCGAAGGAAGGCCCCGCGCCGACCGTGTGGGCCTGGCCGCAGTTCATTGACTTCCTCAAAGTCGCCGGGCAGCCGGTGCAAGGGCCGTGGCCTCCGCATCAGGAGCCTCGACCTGACCCCGACGCAGACTCGCTCCCCGTCGCCGTGCGCGACACGGAGTCCTGAAGCGTCAACATCGAAACCGAGACACACAACCTCCGAGTCTCAAGCCCTAGCCCGTAAATCACGCACACAAACTGACAAGGAACACGTATGTACCCCAACCGTTTCGACTATGAGTCGCCTAAGTCTGTGGAAGAGGCCATTGCCATCCTTGACCGTAGCGGCGGCGAAGCGAAAGTTTTGTCGGGTGGCCAGAGCCTGATTCCCATGCTGAAACTCCGGTTCGCGGCGCCCGCAATGATCGTCGATATCAATAATGTCCCCGGTCTGGACTACCACCACGTCGACGACGAGGGGAACCTGCACATTGGAGCACTGTGCCGGCACGTTGACTTGGAAGAGTCGACAACGCTGGCAGATACTCACCCGACTCTCGCCGCGGCTGCCGAATTGGTTTCTGATCCCATCGTCCGCACCCGCGGAACGTTCGTGGGGTCGGTCTGTCATGCGGACCCGCAGGGCGACTGGCAAGCCACCATGTTGGCGCAGGACGGCTATGTCGTCGCGCAGGGCCCCAACGGACGCCGCCGGATTGAGATGCGTGATTTCGTCCTCGGGCCATTCGTTACCGCTCTCGCGTACAACGAAATTGCGGTGGAAGCGGTCATCCCTGGCGCCAATGGCACGCCACGCGGCGGCTACCTAAAGCTCGAGCGCCGAGTTGGAGACTTCGCGACGGCATCGGTGGCGGTCTCGCTTGACATGGATGGTGATGTCATACGCAATGCCGGCTGCGCCCTCGCGGGCGTCGGCGGTCGGACGATCGACGCCAACGATGCAATCTCCTGCCTGGTGGGTAAGACGTTGACGGAGGACAGCATCGACCAGGCCTCGGACGCCGTAGCGGGCGTTGCTGAACCCCGCACAGACCATCGAGGGTCGGACGCCTACAAGCGGCACATCGTCCAAACTTTCGTGAAGAGAATCCTGACCAACCTTGCCCGATCCGAGCAGAAGGCGGCCTGACATGACGAGCTTGTACGACGAGGTACAGACACCCACGGACGGTGTTCCCACACGTCGAGTGACCATGATGGTGAACGGCGAAAAGCGCACCGTCGATGTGGAGCCACGGTTGCTTCTGGCGCACCTTCTGCGTCAGGGCATGCAACTGACGGGGACCCATGTTGGCTGCGACACGACGAGTTGCGGCGCATGCACGGTGCTGTTCGACGGTCGACCGGTGAAAAGTTGCACGATGCTCGCGGTTCAAGCAGACGGCCACGATGTGGAGACGGTGGAAGGGATGGGCTCGGCGAGTGGGCTTCACCCCGTCCAGGAGGGGTTTAAGGAAGAACACGGCCTGCAGTGCGGTTACTGCACTCCAGGAATGATGCTTGCCTCCAAGGCCCTCCTAGAGCGAAACCCTGATCCAACCGAGGACGACGTCCGGTGGGCGTTGTCCGGCAATTTATGTCGATGCACCGGCTATCAGAACATCGTGAAGTCCGTGCTGTGGGCCGCGGAGAAGATGCGTGCCGAACGAGGAGAGGATGCGTAATGGCGCTCGACGAACTGAAGATCGGCGGCATGGGGGCCAACCGCCGCCGCGTTGAGGACAACCGGTTCATCCGGGGCAAGGGCAAGTACATTGACGATGTCGTGGTTCCCGCCATGCTGCACATGGAGGTTCTGCGAAGTCCGGTCGCCCACGCCCGCATCAAGTCGATCGACACCTCTGCAGCGTGGGAGGTGCCCGGCGTTCGTCTCGTCCTGACCGGCGAAACCATGGCAGCTCGCAACCTTGCGTGGATGCCGACCCTGTCGTACGACACACAAGCCGTCATCGCCACCGACAAGGTTCGCTTCCAAGGCCAAGAGGTCGCTGCGGTTGTCGCCGACGATCCGTACATCGCCAAAGATGCGTGCAGCAAAATCGTCGTGGAGTACGAGCAGCTTCCGGCGATCGTCAACCCCGATCAGGCGAAGGATGCGAGTGCGCCTCTTATCCGGGACGACAAGGTCAACCAGGACTCCAACAAGATCTTCGATTGGGAGATCGGCGATAAGGAAGCCACGGCGAGGGCCTTCGCCGAGGCGGATGTCGTGTCGAGCCTGGATCTGCACTATCCGCGGTCCCACCCGTCGCCACTTGAGCCGTGCGGCTCGATCGCGGATTACGATCGCGCAACGGGCAAGTTGACCGTGTATATGACCACGCAAGCTCCGCACATCATCCGAGCGGCGGTGGCCATGGTGGCGGAGTTGCCGGAGCATCAGATCAGGATCATCAGCCCCGACCTCGGCGGTGGTTTCGGGAACAAGGTCCCGGTGTACCCCGGCTATGTCATTTCGATTCTGGCGTCGATCCTCACCGAACGGCCGGTCAAATGGATCGAGGACAAGTCCGGCAACTTGATCTCGACGGGATTCGGACGCGACGTCTACTTGAAAGGGGAGATGGCGCTCCGCAAGGACGGGAAGATCCTCGGAATGCGGATGCACACGACGTCCGATCATGGAGCCTTCTTCGCGGACGCCCAGCCGACCAAGTTCAAGATCGGCCTCATGCACTCGACGTTCGCGTGTTACGACGTCCCAGCGGCGTATCTGACGAGCGACGGGTACTACACAAACAAGGCCCCCGGCGGTGTCGCATACCGATGTTCGTTTCGCGTGACGGAGGCCATGTACTTCCAGGAGCGGATGATTCACGCCGCGGCGAACGATCTGGGAATGGATCAGGCGGAGTTCAGAAGGGTGAACCTCGTCAAGGACGACATGTTCCCGTACCGAACAGCCTTCGGGTTCCTGACCGACTCCGGTCAGTACGCCAAGTGTCTGGATCTGGGCCTGGAAGCCATCGGGTATTCGTCGTTCGAGGCCGAGCAGGAGGAAGCGCGAAAGCGCGGCAAGTTGCTCGGTATCGGAATCTCGACGATGACCGAGCCGCTCGGAGCCGGCAACAGTCGCGAGTACGACATCATCGGCATCAAGATGTTCGACTCCGCTGAATTGCGGGTCCACATGACCGGTAAAGCTATCTTGCGCACGGGAGCCAAAACCCAGGGTCAGGGTCACGAAACCACCTGGGCGCAGATCGTTGCTCACGAGCTCGGTATTCCCGCCGACGACATCGTCGTTGAGGAAGGTGACACGGATACAGCCCCCTTTGGCATGGGAACTTACGCATCGCGCTCGACCCCCGTCGCCGGCGCTGCGGTGGCCATGGTTTCTCGCAAGATCCGTGCCAAAGCCCGCAAGATCGCAGCGCACCTGCTCGAAGTGTCCGAAGAAGACATCGAGTGGGAGTTGGGTCGCTTTTACGTTCGAGGCAACGAAGAGCGTGGTGTGACGATTCAGGACTGCGCACTCGCGGCATACAGCAACGTGCCGGACGGCCTGGAGCCGGGCCTGGAAAACAACGCCTACTACGACCCGCCCAACCTGACGTGGCCGTTCGCCGCCTACATCTGCAAGGTGGAGGTGGACCCGGAGACGGGCGTGTGGGACGTGTTGAAGTTCGTCGCGGTGGACGATTGCGGTGTTCGAATCAACCCGATGGTGGTCGAAGGTCAGATCATGGGTGGCCTCACCGAGGCCTACGCAATGGCCAACATGCAATACATCACCTTCGACGAGGACGGGAACTGCATCGGGGCGAACTACATCGATTACCTGCTCCCAACCGCGTGGGAGACCCCCGGGTTCGAACTGCACGAGGTCGTAACTCCGTGCCCGCATCACCCGATCGGTGCGAAGGGTATTGGCGAGTGCGCGACGGTGGGCGGCCCGGCTGCTTTCGTCAATGCTGTTATGAGCGCGATCGAGCACACGGGAGTGCGCAACGTCGACATGCCGTTGATGCCCAACCGGGTCTACGACGCTGTTCGGAATGGCCAGGACATCAGCGGAATGCCACCGGTCAGGGTCGACTGACGTGACCAACGGTTCTCGGGCAGCCGATGGCGCGGCCGTGATGGCGCGCGCTGTCGAATTGGTGGAAGCAGGTGAGTACTTCACCATGGCGACGGTCGTTTGGCGACAGGCACCGTCGTCGGGGCAATACGGCTCCCGCGCCATCGTGACTGCCGAGGGCGAGTTGTTCGGCTGGATCGGAGGCGCGTGTGCCGAGCCGGTCTTGATGCGCGAGGCTCGGCGGGTGCTCGAGGAGGGCAGTGCGTCCCTGGTGTGGCTCGGTCAGCCCGAGGACCTGGAGAAGATGCACGTGCCCGAGGGTGTCATGACCATTCCAATCTCCTGCCAAAGTGACGGGGCGCTGCAGATCTTCATTGAACCGGTGATGGCGGCGCCGCATGTCGTGATCGTGGGGCGCTCTCCGATGGCGGTGACACTGCTGGACCTGGTCCGTGACCTTGGGTGGCGGGGAGATCTGGTCGACGGCGGTGAGTTCGAGCCCGGGAACGTGTCGGCGTCCTCCGCGGTCATCATCGCGACGCAGGGTCACGGAGATGAAGACGTGCTTGCCACCGCCGTAGAAACCGAAGCCGCGTTCATCGGTCTCGTCGCGTCGGCCAAGCGGGGACGCGTTGTTCGGGAGTTTCTTGCCGAGCAAGGTGGAGACCAGGACAAGCTGGCGCGCGTCCAGGTGCCCATCGGGATCGACCTCGGTCATACCGGTCATCGGGAGATCGCGGTCTCCATCCTGGCGGATCTTGTTCGGCGTCGGGCCCTGGGAGAACTGAAGCCACGCAGCGTCGCCCGACTGATCGTCGAGCCGACTACAGCGATTGACCTTGTGTGCGGCATGACGGTCGATGCGGTGGACGAGAACCGCCCCTTCGAGTACGGGGGCGTCACCTATTTCTTTTGTGCACCGGGGTGCCGCAAGGCATTCGAGAAGGATCCGGATTCATTCATCATCACCCAGCAGGAGGCTCCATGCTGATTAATCATTCGTTCCAGGTCGATCAACCGATCGATCAAGTATGGAACTTCTTCGACGACGTTCCGCTCGTCGCTGCATGCGTTCCCGGCGCCGATCTCACGAAGGAGATCGGTGATGATCAGTACGAGGGGGACGTCACCATTTCTGCGGGTCCGGTGAAGTTGGAGTTCTCGGGTGAATTGAAGATCAAGTCACGCGACAACACGAAGAAGGTCATCGTTCTCGAGGGCGCCGGGGCCGACAAGAAGGGCCGCGGCGCAGCGACCGTGGTCTTGGACGCATCGCTTAACTCACTCGGTGGATCGACGCGTGTCGATCTGGCGATCGACCTGACCATTTCAGGAGCCGCTGCTCAGTACGGTCGCGGACTCGTGGCGGACTTCACCGAGGTGCTCATCGACCAGACGGCGAATTCGATGAAGACCCGCATGACGGCTATCGCCGAAGGCAGAGACCCGATGGCGGTGGGTGCACCACAGGCAGCAAGCGGTTTCTCGATCGCCTTCTCAGCCTTCACGCTGGCCGTCAAAAGGGTCTTCGCTCGATTCTTCCTGCCCTATCAACCGGCCCCGAGCCGCTCGTAAGGAGGCGTTCATGACTCTCTGGGGAATCGGAAACCTCATCCTGCTCATCGTCATCGTTCCGGTGCTCGTGGCCCTGCTGAATCGTCTACTGGGCGCCTTGGAGCGAATTCGAGGCGCATCGAAGGACGCGCTCGATGGTGGTGTCGCGCTGATCGGTGAGCTCGACACCACGCCGGCCTTACTCGAAAAGACCGACGACGTCATCAAGGAAGTTGCCAACGGATCGGTGCGATACGCCGGTCCCGTCTCGAAGCTGCTGGGTTAGGAGAGCACATGTCGACTGATGCAATCATCACGCTCGTTGTGGCGGCCTTGATCGTCGCTGCTGCCGCGCTCGGTCTCTTGCGGGCCATCTTCCATCTGAAAGCAACGGCGGACACGCTCGATGCCCTCGATGGCGGCGTCCAGGTCATCGTGGAGAAGACCTCGACGGTCGAGCCGGTTGTCACGTCTGTCAACGCGAGCCTCGCTCCGGTTCGCTCGTTCGCGGAATCGATCTAGGAGGGCACGTGGACTTCTCTGGACAAAGCGGCTGGCTCGCCGGCTACATCATCGGACTCGTCGTAGTCCTCGTCGTCGTGGTGCTGGTGGTGTCGATCTTGGCTCTGGCCTGGCGCATCGGTAACCAGGCGGGATCCATCCTGGATGGACTAAAGCAGGCAGAACGAAACACCGCCGGACTCGCCGGATTGAATGAAACCATCGCATCGGCCCTCGCCATCATCGACGGGTTGAAGCGTGGACGAGCAAAGTTGGGAGGCTGACATGGACTCGCAAGTAGAGAACTTGTGGACGATCGCCAACGTTCTCGGCTCCGTTGTCGTGGTTGCGGTAGCCGCACTACTGACGATGCTCGTGATCTTCGTGCATCGGATTCACAAGCGGGTAGCAGCCATCAAGGAGACCTTGACCGCTACCAAGGCCAACACGGCTGACACTGAATTGATTACAACAACCGCCGG
>MDTC01092598.1_pt1 | contig 20113 bp, 20 predicted proteins | sample 811181 | NCBI WGS metagenome assembly MDTC01 (sample SAMN05326644, study PRJNA326480) | marine metagenome | isolation source: seawater | place: Pacific Ocean: North | collected 2011 | reverse complement strand
TCAGCATATCCAAATTTTAATATGAATTGGTTGATTTCTGGTATTGGTTTTATGAATATAAGCGAACTAAATAAGCCTATCGATACAAAAGGTATAAGTAAAATAACTGTCTTTTATAATGATAAATCATTTGAAGAAATACAAAATAATTTAAGCTAAATTTTTTAATAGATTACAGTTCTATTCAGACTTACATTATATATAGTAGTTGTATTTATGTATTCATGACTGTAGCTATAATTAGATACTTACATTATGTTTGTACAGAACTAAACTTATAGATATGATTAAGAAACTATTTCCCTATTTATTATGTATTCCTTTAATTTACTCATGTGGTAACAAGGATGAGACTAAAGAAACTTCAAAGCCTAAAGCTATTCCTGAGTTTGCTAAAGATGTTGAGCCTTTTAGTTTAAAGACAAAAGCGCCTAACGGGAAAGAGCATACTATTACTTATTTCGGAATAATTGAAGATGATACTAAGGCTAATTTAGAAACTAAATTTATTCAGCAAAGAATTATAGATATGAGCTCTTATGCTGAGTTCGAACTTCCTAATGGACTTACATTAGAATTTTATAAAGACACAGTAACTTTTATGGTACACGGATCTTATAATAGCGATACCATGATGATTATGTCATCCTATACATTTAAGAATGATTATAATGTTCCTAAAGAGGCTAGCGTAAGGTATTATTTTAATAAAGAAGGCGCTCCTTATAGAGATCTACATCATATAAGGACTCGATAAACAACAAAACCCCCAATTAAGGAGGTTAAGTTGAAATAAAAATTTTTCTAGATTAAATTTATCATTGATCTTTAGAGTTTAAATTATTATTTAAGTTTGTAAAAATTTAATAATGTATAGGTTAATTCGGTTTTTTTTATTTTTATTTCCAGCTGAAACTGCACATAATATTTCTTTTATTCTTATTAAAATTTTATTTAAGATTCCTTTTGCTAGTAAAATTACTACAGACATATTTAATATTTCCGATTCTAGTCTAGAACGTAAATTATTTGGACTCAAATTTAAAAATCCAGTAGGCTTAGCTGCAGGATTTGATAAAAATGCTATTCTAATTGATGAGTTAAGTAATTTCGGATTTGGTTTTATAGAAATTGGAACGGTTACGCCAAAACCTCAAGAAGGAAATCCTAAACCTAGATTATTTAGACTAGTAGATGACAATGCTGTAATTAATAGAATGGGATTTAACAATGCAGGAGTAGAAGATATTGTAAATAAGTTGCGAAAAAGAAAGTCAGATATTATTATTGGAGGTAATATTGGAAAAAATAAGATAACTCCAAATGCATCAGCTTTTGATGATTATAAAATAACATTTAATTCTCTATTTGATTATGTTGATTATTTTGTCGTGAATGTAAGTTCTCCTAATACTCCAGGTCTTAGAGAGTTGCAAGAGAAAAAACCTCTTAAAGAGCTTCTAAATAGCTTACAAGTAATTAATAGTGATAAATCTAGAAGGAAGCCTATTCTTTTAAAAATTGCTCCTGATTTGACAAATTCTCAATTGGATGATATAATTGAAATTGTGAATGAAACTAAAATTGATGGAATTATAGCTACTAATACAACAATTAATAGAGAAAATTTAAATTCAAGTAATAGTAAAGTAAATGTTATTGGTACCGGAGGTCTTAGTGGAATGCCTCTAAAAGACAGATCAAATGATGTTATAAGATATATATCTTCAAATTCAAATAACTCTATACCAATTATTGGTGTTGGAGGTGTTTTTTCTGCTGACGATGCAATTGAAAAAATAAAAGCCGGAGCCACCTTGGTACAAATTTATACTTCATTTGTTTACAAGGGACCTAAAATTATCAAAGAGATTAATAAAGCTATTTTAGAGAATGAAAATCATTGAGTGCCCTAGAGATGCAATGCAGGGTTTGGATACATTTGTATCTACAGATTTAAAGATCAAGTATATTAACAAATTACTGAGAGTAGGTTTTGATACTATTGATTTTGGAAGTTTTGTTTCTGCTAAAGCTATTCCACAATTGAAAGATACTGCAATTGTATTAGATTCTTTAGATCTTGATAATACTATGACCAAATTATTATCAATAGTTGCTAATTATAAGGGCGCAGAAAAGGCTTGTAGCTATAATAAAATATCATTTGTTGGGTATCCACTATCAATTTCTAATGTTTTTCAAAAAAGAAATACAAATAAGTCAATTGAAGAATCTTTTTCTTTAGTATCCGAGATGCAAAATTTAGTTGAAAAAAGTAACAAAAGGCTAGTAGTATATTTATCAATGGCATATGGTAACCCTTATGGTGAATTATATGATCCTGATATGATTTTAAGCTTTGTTTATAGATTAAATAATTTAGATATTAAAGTTATTTCTTTAGCTGATACAATCGGAACTGCTACTCCAGAACTTATAGAAAATAGTTTTACCAGTTTAAATAAAGAATTCGATGGTATTGAGTTTGGTGCGCATTTTCATTCTAGACCCAATAAATGGCAAGAAAATATAACTTCTGCTTTAAATAGTGGTTGTAAAAGATTTGATTCTGCTATTAAAGGTTATGGAGGTTGTCCTATGGCAAAAGATGAGCTTGTAGGTAATATTCCAACAGAAAAAATCATTCCTCTTTTTAAAAGCCATATTAATATTGACAATAAAGAATTAAATGATGCAATATTGATCGCAGATTCAATTTTTTCATAATTATTTTTAAAAATTACCTTTTTTTATTTATTGATTATATCTTTGCTCAAATTATAGTGTAATAGTACTTAAAATGGGAATGGAGTGAAATTCTCCAACTTTACCAGAAGCTGTGAAGTTCATTTTAGCTTAATATTTATACCACTGTTTATTTAAATGGGAAGGTTTATTAAGTGAACTAAGTCAGAAGACCTGCTATATTTATTTACTTAAGTTGTTTCTGGAATAAAACAATTAAAGATGAAATATAAATATATCTACATATTATGTATGTTGTTCAATTTCAGTTTATTTGCTGAAAATGAGCTAGATTCCATTTTCTTACCTGAAGTAACTTTAATTGATTCTAAAGTTAAATCCTACAGTACAGCGAATCATATAGAAAATATAAATTCTGATGTCATAGGTAATTCTAATTCTTATAGTTTATCTGATTTATTATCAAGTTACACATCATTTTATATGAAACAGTATGGTAGTTTGTCAACTCCAACTTTTAGAGGAACTTCTAGTTCACACACACTTTTATTATGGAACGGGATAGCACTTAATTCATTGGCAAATGGTTTAATTGATTTTTCAATTGCTCCTTACTCAAATAATGAAAAAATGACAATTAAATATGGAGGAGATGGTTCTGTGTATGGTAGCGGAGCAATAGGAGGTAGTATTCATCTAGATTCTGATTTAGTGTCTAATTCTAGTTCCTATTTTAGTTATGAACTTGGAAGTTATGGATTTTCTAATAAATCTTTAAGTGCAGTAAATAAAAATAATAAATTATCGATACTTTTTTTCATTAGTGAATTAGAGGATGAAAATAATTTTAGATATATCAATACATCAAAGTATAATAATCCATTAGAAATTAATAATTATGGATCTATTAGTTCTGACCAAAAAAAAATATATTTAGACTATATCTACAATAAAAACAATGTTTTTTCTTTTAAAATTTGGTCTTTAAATAATATTAGAGAAGTTGTTCAGAATCTTACTGTTAGCTCTAGTGATGCAATGCAGTATGATAATTCAGATAGGTTTCTGTTTTCATCAAAAAATATATTTAGTGATTTTGTTTTAAAATTTAAATATGCTTATCTTATTGAAAAATTCAGATACACAGAGCTTTCTAAAAACATTAATAGTTATTACAATATCAGAAGTCATATTGTAGATATGGATATAAACTATTTTTTTAAAGATTTTCTTTTAAATTTTGGAACATTATTATCCAACAATTCTATAGAAAATAATAATTATACAAGAAGGGATATCTCTACTGTACAAACTGCAGTTTTCTCATCAATTCAATATAAAAAAAAATCGTTTAAACTTAATGCCTCAATCAGAAAAGAGTTTCATTCAGATTTTAATATTGCTTCTACTCCAACTTTTTCTTTAGAAAAAAAAATAGCCGATTTTATAAATTTTAGATTGAAATATAACTCCAATTTTAGAATTCCTTCATTTAATGATAGGTATTGGAACAGTGGTTCTTCTCAAGGAAATATAAATTTAGCTCCTGAGTCTAGCTATAATTATGAGATTGGATTTGATATTATTACTAATAATATTTTGTTTAGAATTACTGGATATAATTTAGATATTAAAGATATGATCGTTTGGCAAAATAATAATTCTATTTGGCAACCATTAAATATAAATTCTGTTTTAAGTCAAGGGCTTGAAACTTCATCGAAAATAAGATTTCATAATTTTACGTTGACAACTTCTTATAATTTTACTAAATCAATTAATACTTCATATAATGGTTCATCCGATAATTCATATAATAAGCAACTTAGGTATGTTCCAGTTCATAAATCTGCATCTATTTTATCATATAAATTAAATAAAAATATTTTTTCTTTGATTGGCTCATATACAGGACGTGTAATAACTTCTTATGCATTTAATTCTAATAGCTATCTAGATGCGTTTTTTCTTCTAGATTTTTACTTTGGGACTAGAAGAGATGCTCCTATAGTATTTGACTTTAAATTGAAGAATTGTCTTAATAAACAATATCAGACTTACTTAAACTATCCGAACCCCGGAAGAGAGTATTTAATAACTCTAACTTATAATTATTAACTAAATTAAAAATGAAAAAAATGAAAAAAATGAAAAAAATGAAAAATTTATTATTCTTATCAGTACTGGTCATATTTTTACATAGTTGTAGTAAAGACTCAACTGATCCAATTAACAGAGGAGGTCTTTATGAAGGCGGCTATTTTATTACAAATGAAGGTAATTTCGGAACTGGAAATGGTTCAATTACTTATGTTAGCCCTAGCGGAGATGTTCAACAGAATGTTTTTGAAAGTAATAATTCTTTTTTGCTAGGAGATGTAGTTCAATCTATGAGTATTATTAATGACAAGGTTTATATTGTTGTAAATAACTCATCAAAAATAGAAGTCGCTTCAAGAGATTCAATGAAGTATGAATATACTTTGAGTGTTAATAGTCCTAGAATTATTCATCAAGTTAATGAAAATAAGGCTTATATTTCCTCTTGGGGTGATAATATGGTACATATTTTAGATTTGAATAGTGGCTCGATTTCTGGTTCTATAAATTGTGGTAATGGACCTGAATCTATATTTTCTAACGGAGAATATGCATATGTCTGTAATAATGGTGGTTGGTCTTTTGATAACACTGTTTCAGTAATTGATATAAGTACTGATAATGTAGTATCAACAATTAATGTTGGAGATAAGCCCAATTCAATTGTTGAGGATCTAAATGGAAATGTTTGGGTTCTTTCTGGAGGCTACACACAGTATGACCCAGTAGACTGGTCTATTATATCACAAACTCAAGGAAGTTTAGTTAAAATTGTAAACAACTCAGTAGAATCTAAAATTGACTTTCCATTGGGAACTAACGTATCTAATTTGGTTATAAATGAGACAAAAGACATGCTATATTTTTCAAGTAATTCTTCAGTTGTTGCCCATAGTGTTTATAGTGATAATTTATCTTCTGATGTTTTTATAGATAAAGGTTTTTATTCTCTAGCATCCAATGATGGGTATATTTACTGTTCAGATGCTAAAGATTTTGTTCAACAAGGATGGTCTTATAAATATGATGAAATTGGAAATTTATTAGATTCTGTACAAACTGGAATCATCCCAGGAAGCTATTGCTTTAACTAATTTATATATTTAAAAAGGCAGATTTTAATCTGCCTTTTTTATCTTTACACAAAATTATGAAATACTTTATTTTAGTTTTTATATCCTGTTTATTATTTTCTTGTTCTGAAAATAATGAGACTCAACCTGATTTTGCTAAGGATTATGGAAGAGGATTATATATTGCGACTGACAATGGAATTTCTTTTTATGACGGTGATACATTAATTAATAATGCTTTTAGAAATGTTAATGGTATAACTTTATCTGATGTAAATAAGATAAAATTTTCATCAAATAAAATATATATCTTATCTGACAATCAACTTAATGTTGCTAATGTTAATACTTTAGAAAATTTAGGTGAAGTTAGTTATTTTAATAAAGCAACTGATCTAGAATTTGTTAGTCCTGGAAATAGAGTTTTTGTTGTTGATAATGGAGATTCTAAAGTAAAGTTAGTTGATTTAGAAAGACTAGATATTATTTCTGATATTGAAACTGGAGAAAATACTTTTCCTACTTCAGTTATTAAAAGATACTACAGAACAATTGTCATGAATGGAGGAGGAGGGACAGACCTTACAAAAGATAGTACAATAGTTGTTATCGATCACAGTGATGATTTAATCCCTTTAGCTGATTTAGCTGGTAGCTTATATGTTGGTGATAATCCAAATTCTGCTGTTAATATTAATGATTTAAAAATATTGTGTCAAGGAATATATGACCCTAATAATACTTCTAGTAATACATTTTCTTCTCTAGTAAAAGTAAACCCTTGGGACATAGAAGTAGTTTCGACTCAAACTTTAAATAATATCTATGGTGCTCGTAACCTTCGTTCCAACAGTGCAGGCTCATATTATTTTTTCACTGCTTCAGATGGAGTGTATAGTATGAATCAAAATGGTACGTCTGTTAGTAAATTAACCAATGTTGTTTCTGATGTTTTGTTTGTTCAAAATGAGCAATATCCAACATCTGACACTACCTTTTCCTCATCAAATATGTTGTATATAAATGATTCTGATAATTCTCCAAGTACTTTATATAAATACAATATATCGACCTCAAGTTTTACTGATACTATTGATGTTAATGGAATTATTAGAGATATAAACTCTTATTAAATTTTTAATAATTTATTACAACTCTTGCATAATTACTTTGTATAGATCTATCATTGATTGAATATCTTTTTTGTACACTTTTTCATTTGGAGAATGTACGTTGTCTTCAGGAGCTCCAATAAAACACCAATCCCAAGGATAGCTACTTTTTTGTAACTCATTACCATCACTTCCTCCTGAGCTTTCAACTTCAATTTGAAATTCAATTTTTGATTTTTTTGCAATGCTTATAATTTTATTGACATAAGATCTTCTTGGAATTCCACTATCTCTAATTGATATAACACACCCTTTTCCATGATTCACACCCTCAGTAACCCAAGTTATATCTGAAATTAATGCTTGCTTTACTTGATAATTTTCATAAATAAATTTACCTAGGTATCCAACAGATCCTCCTTTATGTTCTTCCCATGTTGAAAATACTATTATTCCATTTTCAAGTGATTCAGCAATTTTTAACGCATTATAAACACCGAGACGATTGTCTAAATATGCTGATTGAATATAGTTTTCTTTCTCTCTATAATCAACTTTAAATGTTAAGGTCGTCCCAATATCAATAATACGATCATTTCTTATATATAATTTTTTATTTTTCTTAAATATTTTACCTTCAAAGTATCCATTTGAATCTTCTCCACATAACTCTATACCCTCATCACAAACTGGACCTCCAATTTTTATTATTTCATTATTATATCTAACGGTGAATCCTATAGAATCAATATGAGAAAATATTGCTGCTTTTGGGGTGCCAAACACCATAATAATATTGTCTTGAAAATTATTTCCGTAGTGTAAAATAGGTTGTGTTTTCCATTTTTTCTTATTTGTATTTATATAATTTATAAGATAATTTTTAATTTTTTCTTCGTCTCCAGATGTTGATCTAATCTCGCAGAGTTCTTTTAATAGATTCATATTATTTTTTTTCAATTAAAACTTTATTATTTTGACTTATTTTTCTAATTACGCTCTCAAAGTCTTCAGTATTACAAGCAAATATTATTTTACACTCATTTTCAATTGTTTTTGAAATTATATCTAAATTGTAGTCCTTTATAATTTTCATTACTGAATTAATTTCACTGTAGTTAAATTTTACTTTTATATTTTCTTTATTTTTTTTATTGACTATTTCTAAATTAGATAAAACATTTTTTGTTGCCAATTTATATGCTTTTTGAAGCCCTGAGAAACCAAGTTTAATTCCACCATAATACCTAAGTACTACTATTAATATATTTGTTAAATCTGCAGAAATAATTTGTCCAAGTATTGGCTTACCAGCTGAAGATTTTGGTTCACCGTCATCATTACTAAACATAATCGATTTATCTCTGCCAAGTACGTATGCATAACAATAATGATCAGCTTTATACTTCTTTTTAATTATTAATAAATTGTTTTTCACTTCTTTAATGCTCTCTGTCTTAATTGCAAATGAAATAAATTTGCTATTTTTTTCTTTGTATTTACCTGAACTATTTTTAGAAATCTCTTTGTATTGGTGCATATTTACAACGCTAATATTAAGATTATTGACAGACAAGCTAAGAATACACCTATCCAATTTGTATAACTGAGTTTTTCATTATAGAAAGAAATGCTAATAATTGTTGCAAGTAAAACAACTCCTATATTAAGTGTTGGAAATACTACAGTTTCCCCTAGATTATTCAATGAATCCAAAACAAAATATATACTATAGTAATTTGGAATTCCAAGTATTACTCCCGCAACTATATTTTTGATTTTAATAGTTTTTTTATTGAATAAAATTTTTAATATTCCGCTAGAGAAAGCAGTAAAAAAAATAATAATTATAAATTTTTGTGACTCATCTTTTGATCCAATTAGGATATTGTTAATATAGGCTAAGCAACTATCTAAAATTCCTGCCCCAAAAAAAAGAATAATTGCTAGAGTAATTGGCTTTTTTTGATCATTATTTTTTTTAAATGTTAGATAAACAGATAATATTGCAAGTAAAACACCAAAAATTGTTGTTTTTTTTAATTCTATATTGGGATCATACAATAAAACAGCAAGTGCTGGTATTATCAAAGACATTTTAGAAGACATCGATGCAATTGAAACGCCTAGATTTTGAGTTGTTTTCCCCATTATATTAAACATGATTACAAAGAAAATACCTAAGAAAATGGTATGGTATATCCAATTATAATTCATGATTTGTGTAGCATCAATAGCTTGATTATGTGAGATATAGGCGATGGCACATGCAGTTAAATAGTTGAATGTAATTGCTTGATGTGTATCTATATTTTTTTTAACAAACTCCTTAAAGCAAACAAAAAGAGAAACCGTAAAAACTATTGTTAAGCACAATGAAATCATCTGTAAATAATATTAAGTTCATCATCACCTAATTTGATTTTATTAGATGTGATTTGAGTTATTTTAGGTGATTTAATTCCTTTTACTAAAATCTGTTTTGTAGTAAAAATTCTAGCTTCGTCCCATAATTCTTCTTTGATAAAACCTGATAGAGTTATATAACCTCCTTCAACAATAATAGATTGAATGTTTTTAGAATATAGGTCTGATAAAAGATTTTGCAGTAGATTATTGAAATCAATTTTTTTATAAATAATATTAGATTCTACTTTCGATTGAGATTCATTATAAATTATAGTTTCTGCTTGTTTATTAAAAATATTGAATTTTTCAGAAAGATCAGATTTTTTATTGATTATAATTCTAATGGGATTTTTCCCATTATACAACCTTACAGTTAAGAGAGGGTCATCTTTTAAAACTGTGTTTTTACCGACTAAAATAGCATTTTCTTCAGATCTCCATTTATGAACGATCTTTTTTGACTCATTAGAAGTCATCCAAAACTTCCCCTTTTGTTTTAAAGGAGCAATAAAATTGTCTTGACTCTTAGCCCACTTTAATATTATGTAAGGTCTTTTTTTTTCATGAAATGTAAAAAATCGTTTATTTAAAAATTTACATTCTTCGATTAAGATTCCGTGAATAACTTTAATATTTGAATTTTTTAGTGTCTTTATTCCATTACCACAAACTTTTTTAAAGCTATCAATGCTTCCAATTACAACTTTTGGAATTTTATGTTTAATTATAATATCAGTACAAGGAGGGGTTTTTCCATGGTGTGAGCAAGGCTCCAGATTAACATATAGAATTGATTTAGTCAGTAATTTTTTATTTTTAACACTATTAATTGCGTTAACTTCAGCATGTTCTTCTCCATATTTTTTATGATATCCTTTTCCTATTATTTCATTATTGTAAACTATAATACAACCAACAAGAGGATTTGGACATGCATTAGGAAAACCTAATGCAGCAATTTCTAAACATTTTTTCATAAAATACTTATGCCTTTCCATAGTCCAAAAATACTAATTTGAATACATTTGTAACATGTATAAAGTAGATAATATATTTAATTTTTTTGTAAGTAATCTTAAAGGTATTTACGAAAAGAATGAAGCAATTTCTTTTGCATATATTTCTATTGAAAGAATATTAGGTTACAATAAATCTGAATGTATAATTAATTCAGAGAAACTATTAACCGATGTTTCTAGAAATAAATTAACTAGCATTGTAAGTGAGTTGAAAAAACACAAACCGATTCAGTATATTTTACAAGAAGCTTATTTTTTTAATTTGTGTTATTATGTTAATGAAAATGTACTTATCCCTAGACCAGAGACAGAAGAATTAGTTGAATGGATAATAGATGATTATAAAGGAATGAATAATTTAAATTATTTAGATATAGGAACAGGATCTGGATGTATAATTATTTCACTTTGCAAGTATCTTCATGGAAGTTTTTTTGCTATTGACATTTGTGATAAAGCATTAGAAATAGCTCGAAGAAATAATCACGTTAATGGAACTGATGTTAAATTTGATAGGTTAGATATAATTAATCAATCTTTAGATATTAAATCTAAATACGATGTGATTGTAAGCAACCCCCCTTATGTTTTAGAAAGTCAAAGAGTTGTCTTAAATAATAATGTTGTGAATTTTGAACCTCATAAAGCACTATTTGTTAAAGATAATGATTCTTTAATTTTTTACAAAAAAATTATTTGTAATTCGAAATTAGCTTTAAATAAAGGAGGTGCTTTATATTTTGAGATAAATCAGAAGTTAAGTAGTGAGATGTCTAATTTGTTAAAATTAGAGGGATTTGTTGATATCGAGTTAAAAAAAGATATAAACAACAGGTTTAGAATGATTAAAGCTAAATACAAATAACTTAAATTTGAAAATAAAAAAAATGATTACTAAAGAAGAAGTTATTGATTTTCAAAATTCCTGGGGAAGTGGAATTATTGAAATTGGAGAATTTTATCTTGCTGGTAAAAACTACGAGCAACTAACAAAAGAATTTATAAATAAATTCTATTCATACGAAGAAAATAGTGTTTTGTTTAAACCTACTTTAGCATCAAAAATTCAATTTAGGACAGATAAAATTGCAGCATTATCTTATTTTATTGGAGGGAATAGTAATTTTGATGAAGATAATGGTTTTGCTATTAAAGGTTGGCATCAAATAAGATGGGAAAATGTTGGAGTTAACATTATTGATGATATAGCATTATGTATGGGTAATTATTTTTTTAGTTTAAAGGGAGAAGAAGATTTAAAAGTGGAATTTTCCTTAGTTGTTAGGAAAGTTAATGGCAATCTTAAAATTATCCTACATGACTCTCATTTGCCTTATCAGCAACAATGAATGTATTAGAAAGAATTCATTTTTTAAGACAAGAAGTTGATAAACATAATCACGCATATTATGTTTTAGATACACCTACTATTACTGATATGGAATTTGATGCTCTTTTAAAAGAACTCATCATTCTAGAAAAAAATAATCCTCATTTTTTTGATAAAAATTCACCAACAAATAGAGTGGGAGGAAGTGTTCTTTCTGGATTTACTTCTTACAAACATAAATATCAAATGTTATCTTTAGCTAACACATATTCTGCTGAAGAGTTGTTAGATTTCGATAAGAGAGTTAAAAAGCTAACCCATAATCAATTTAAGTATGTATGTGAGTTAAAATTTGATGGTGTTTCTATAAGTTTAACATATAGAGATGGTAAATTATATAGAGCTTTAACTAGAGGTGATGGTGAACAAGGAGATGATGTGACTGAGAGTATTAAAACAATCAAAAGTATTCCATTAGTACTTACTGGAAATTACCCTAATAATTTCGAAATAAGAGGTGAGATTTTTATTAATATTAAAGATTTTGAAAAGTTAAACTCTGAAAGATTAATAAAAGGGTTAGATCAGTACTCGAACCCTAGAAATACTGCTTCTGGAAGTATTAAATTACTTGACACTAAAGAAGTATCTAAAAGGCCTCTTGATTGCTACCTTTATTATGTAATTGGAGAGAATCTCCCCAGTTCTAGTCATTTTGATAACTTAAATCATGCAAGAAATTGGGGATTTAAAGTTCCTGATCAAATGCAATTATGCAATAATATTGATGATGTTATTTTGTTTGTTAACAAATGGGATAAACTAAGACATTCTCTTCCGTTTGAGATTGACGGTATTGTAATCAAAGTTGATGATACTGAGATTCAAAATTCTATTGGAAATACCTCAAAATTTCCACGATGGGCTATTTCATATAAATATCAAGCAGAGCGGGCCGAAACAGTACTAGATAGTATTACATATCAAGTTGGTAGAACTGGAGCAATAACTCCCGTCGCAAATTTAGAGCCTGTTTTACTGTCTGGAACATTTGTCAAGAGAGCATCTTTACATAACGAAGATCAAATTACAAAACTAGATATTAGAGTAGGAGATAGTGTATTTATCGAAAAGGGAGGTGAGATTATACCTAAAGTTGTTTCAGTTGATTTGAAAAAACGAACCAAAGAAATGATCCCTATTAAATTTATAAATAGTTGTCCATCTTGTGGTAGCTTATTAAAAAAAAATATCGGTGACGCTAAGCATTATTGTTTAAATTATTCTAATTGTCTACCTCAAATTGTTGGTAGTTTTTCTCATTTTATCAGTAGGAAAGCAATGAATATTGATGGTCTTGGAAATGAAACTATAGAATTATTAGTTCAAAATAAGTTAATCAAAAAATTTTCAGATTTGTATTATTTAACGAGAGAAAAATTAATTCACTTAGATAGGTTTGCTGATAAATCGGTTGATAATCTTCTAAATGCTATTAACAATTCAAAAGAAATTGAGTTTAATAGAGTTTTATATGGTCTTGGAATTAGATATGTAGGAATCTCAGTTTCTAAAATATTATGCGATTATTTTAATGATATAGATTCATTAATTAAAGCTGATTTTGAGACATTAATTTCAGTAGATGGTATTGGAGATAAAATTGCAGAGAGTATTATATCTTGGTTTTTTATTCAGCAAAATATTGATCTGATTAATGAACTTAAGCTAATTGGCATAAATTTTTCGAATAATACATCAAATGTAATATCAGATGTATTATCAGGAAAAAAAATTATTGTTTCGGGTACTTTTATTAATTATAGTAGAGATGAAATAAAAAAAATTATTGAAAATCATCAAGGAATTAATGTAAGTTCTATTTCTAAAAAAACTACCTTTGTATTGGCAGGAAATGATATGGGACCAAGTAAAAGAAAAAAGGCAGAAATGTTAGATATACCTATTATTTCAGAAGAGAAATTTTTTAAAATGCTAAAAAAATGAAGTTTATTGAAGATTTTAAAACAAAAGTTGGAAAATGGGTTTTTCAAAGACAGTTATTATCTAATAAAAGATCAAAATTTATTTGTAATCTAGAAGATGCTCGTTCGGTAGGTATACTGTATGATGCATCAGATGAAGAAAATATAAATCATATTAAGCCATTTGTTAGCTATTTTTTTGATCTTAAAAAAGAAGTTAAAGCTTTAGGTTTTGTCAATTCCAATTCACTTTCACATTTTCATATTCCTAAATTACAGTATGATTTCTTCAATAAAAAAGACTTAAACTGGTATTATAGGCCACAGAATTATATCATTGATAATTTTGTAAAAAAAGAGTATGATATTTTAATTAATTTATGTGATAGTAGTATTATACCAATGAAATATTTAATAGCAAGTTCTGTTGCTAGATTTAAAATTGGCATTTATGAAAAAAATTATGAAATTTATGATTTGATGATTTCATTAAAAGACATAAATGATAAATCTAAGCTAATGTATGAAATTAAACATTATGTTAAATTAATAAATAAAACTGATGGATAAAATAATTGGTACTGGTGTCGCGTTAGTTACACCATTTAATAGTGATCATTCTATTGATTTTGATTCATTAAAAAAGCTTATTAACTATGTTATTGATGGTGGAGTTGAATATTTAGTTCTTCTTGGAACTACTGCTGAAAGTGCTACATTATCAAGTTCTGAAAAGATACAAATTGTAAATTATTGTAAAGAGATAAATAAAAATCGAATTCCAATTGTTTTAGGTATTGGTGGAAACAATACTAGTAATGTTATAAAGCAGATTAAGATGTTTGATTTAGACGGCATAGAAGCTATTTTATCGGTCTGTCCCTATTACAACAAACCTTCTCAAATGGGTATATATAATCATTATGCTGAACTTGCAAAAAGCTCTCCATTACCTATAATTTTATATAATGTTCCATCTAGAACTTCAGTTAATATATCATCAGATACTGTGTTAAAACTGGCAAACGATTTCAAAAATATCGTTGCTATTAAAGAAGCATCTGGAGATTTAGAACAAATTATGCGCATTATTAAAGATAAACCTAAAGATTTTTTAGTTATTTCAGGAGATGATCCATTAACCTTACCAATGATATATATGGGGGGTAAAGGAGTTATATCAGTTTTAGCGCAGTCTCACCCAAAAGAATTTTCAAAGATGGTAAGCAATGGTTTATTAGGAAAAATTGATTTAGCTAATAAGCTTCATTACAAATTATTTCAACTATATAATCCTTTGTTTATTGAAGGTAATCCTGTTGGTATAAAAGCATGTTTAGAAACATTAGGTATAATTAAATCATTTGTTCGTCTTCCTTTATCTGAAGCATCTAAAGAACTTAAAGATACTTTTAAAAATATTTTAAATAAAAATTAACTTTCTTTTAAAAAATGTATAACTTTGTAAAAAAAAGATTATGCAAACACTGAAAAAAATTATTCCTTTTATCATAGGTTTTTTTGTATCATCTCCTTTGCAGGCTCAGCAGTCAATTTATGATATACAAATCATGGATATAAACAACAACTTGATTAAGCTTAGTGATTTTAAAGACAAATATATTTTAGTTGTTAATGTTGCTTCGAAATGTGGATTTACTCCTCAATATAAAGATCTTGAAACTTTATATAATAAATACAGTAAAAAGCTTGTAATAATTGGTGTTCCTTGCAATCAATTTGGGGGACAAGAACCTGGAAGTGAAGCTGAAATTCAATCTTTTTGTTCTAATAATTATAATGTTAGTTTTTTATTAACTAAAAAGGCTGATGTTAGGGGAAAGAATATTCATCCTTTATATCGTTGGCTTACAAATAAAAGATTAAATGGTAAGTACGGATCGACAGTTAAATGGAATTTTCAAAAATATTTAATTGATACTAATGGTAATTTAGTAGATTATTTTTATTCAACAACTAATCCACTAAGCGATAAAATAACTTCTTATATCAAATAATCGCTTCAATATTTCATTTTACTAGATTAAAAATATTTTAGGTTTTTTTTGTTTTACAACTTATCTTTGCCATATAAATGTTAATAATGAAAAATTACTTAAAATTTTTTTTAATAGTCTCTATATTTTATTCGTGTAGTAAATATCAGAAAGTATTGAGAAGTACTGACTATGACTATAAATTTGAAAAAGCTGTTTCATACTACAATGATGGAGATTTTAATAGAGCTATGCCTATTTTTAATGAATTGTCGACAGTTTTAAAGGGAACCTCAAAAATTCATGAAGTAAGTTATTATTATGCATATTGTAATTATGGTATTGGAGATAATTTAATGGCTGCATATCTTTTTAGAGATTACACTAGAAGTTTTCCTAACAGTAAGCATACAGAAGAGTGCGCTTATATGACTGCTTTTTGCTATTATAATGAAGCTCCTGATTATTCCTTGGATCCTACTAATGTATATATGGCAATAAAAGAATTGCAATCTTTTATCAATCGTTATCCTGATAGCGATAAAGTTATTGAATGCAATAGTCTTATAGATGAACTTAGAAATAGATTATCCAAGAAAGCATTTGAAAATGCTAAACAATATTATCTTACATCTAATTATAAATCTGCAATAATTGCATTAGATAATGTACTTATAGATTTTCCATCTTTTGATAATCGAGAGGAAGTTCATTTTTTACTAATTAATGCTACTTATGATTTAGCAGTTAACAGTATTTCTTCTAAGGTAGAAGAAAGATTAAATCAATCTCTTGATGCTTACTATCATTTTAAAGATAATTATCCTGATAGTAGGTACTTAACTCAATTAGAAATAACATATAATAAAGCGAAAGAAAAATTAACTAATTTAAAAAATAAAAAAAATGAAATTTAAAAATACTGGTGCAGCTAAATCTACTATTACTAGAGATGTTAATGAATTTATTGATAAAACTGATAATATTTTCAGAGCTGTTTCAATTATGGCAAAAAGATCTACACAAGTTAATGAAAACATGAAAAAAGAACTTTTAGAAAAATTAGAAGAATTTGCTATTTCTCAAGATCAGCTAGACGAAGTTTTTGAAAATAAAGAGCAGATTGCAGTTTCTAAATTTTATGAAAGTCTTCCAAAGCCTTGGGCAATTGCCATGAAAGAGTTATTAAATGACGAACTTTATATAAGACAACAAGAAGATTCTCAAGAGTAATTGAGTTAAATGTTTAAAGACAAAAATGTCATAATTGGAATCACAGCTAGTATAGCTGCTTATAAGGCATGTGAATTAACTAGATTGTTTGTGAAAAATGGTGCAAATGTTAAAATAATTGCTACTAAGTCATCTTTAGACTTTGTTTCACCGTTAACTCTTTCTACATTATCTAAAAATTCTGTTTTACATTCATTAGTTGACGAAGAAACAAATTTATGGAACAATCATGTTGATTTAGCATTATGGGCAGATTTCTTTATTATTGCTCCAGTTACTGCAAAGACTATTTCTAAAATGGCTTTAGGTAACTGTGATAACTTATTGCTTTCTGTTTTCCTATCATCAAAATGTCCTGTATTTATTGCTCCTGCAATGGATTTAGATATGTTTACACATAATTCAACTAGATCTAATTTAAAAAAATTAAAATCAACAGGTGTTAATATAATAGATAGTCCACATGGCGAACTTGCTAGTGGATTAACAGGTCACGGAAGAATGGCTGAGCCAATTGATATTTATGAATATGTAGTAAATAATTACTTATCATCTTTACCACTTTTTGGAAAAAGTGTTCTCATAACGGCTGGTCCAACATACGAAATGATAGATCCAGTTCGTTATATTGGAAATTTTTCATCTGGAAAGATGGGAGTTGCCCTAGCAACTGAATTTGCAAATATGGGTGCGCAAGTAACTTTGGTATTAGGACCCTCAAGCTTAAAAGTTAGTCATCCTAATATTAAGATTTTTAATGTTGTATCCGCAAAAGAAATGTATAATGTTGTTTTTGATAATTTTAAAGATAAAGATATCGGTGTTTTTTCTGCTGCTGTAAGCGATTATACTCCTGTAAATACCTTTGAAGAAAAGATTAAAAAAACTGATGACAGTCTATCAATTTCATTTAAAAAAAATATAGATATATTATCTGAAGTAACTAAAAACAAATCAGATGGTCAGATTATTGTAGGATTTGCTCTTGAATCTAATAATGAATTTGAAAATGCTAAGAAAAAATTAATCGATAAAAATTTAGATTTTATTGTTTTAAATTCTTTGAATGATAAATCTGCTTGTTTTATACATGATACAAATAAAATATCTATTTTAGACAGAAATAATGTAAGTGATTACGAGTTAAAAAGTAAAAATGATGTTGCTATTGATATAATAAATAAAATACTTGAATTAATTAATGAAAAAAAAATTTAATCTTCTTTTAGCTCTATTTCTTTTTGTTACAAAGACTTCATTTACTCAAGAAATTTTGTGTAATGTGAGAGTCAATTCATCTCAAGTTCAAACAAGTGATAGGAAGATTTTTCAGACTATGCAAACTGAAATTTATGAATTTATAAATAACAGAAAATGGACTCAAACTAAAATTGAAAATGAAGAAAGACTGGAATGCAATTTCATGATTAATATCACTAAAAAAATTTCAAATGACCAATTTGAAGCTACAATTCAAGTTCAAAGTACAAGACCAATTTATGGAACTTCTTATAAGTCAACTTTATTTAATTTTTTAGATAATGATTTTAAATTTAAATATATAGAGTTTCAGTCTCTAGATTTTTCAGAATCAAGCCATATTTCTAATCTTACATCAGTTTTAGCGTTCTATGTTAACATCATTTTGGGCCTAGATTTTGCTACTTTTTCTGAAGAGGGTGGTAATGAGTATTTTACCACTGCCCAAAGAATAGTTAATAATGCTCAAAATGCTCCTGAAAAGGGTTGGAGAGCTTTTGAAAATGATAGAAATAGATATTGGATTGCTTTTGATTTTTTAGACCAAAGATACTCAGATTTTCAGTCTGCTATTTACAGATATCATAGACTTGGATTGGATCAATTATCAGAAGAACCTGAGGACGCTAGATTTGAAATTACAGAAGCCTTAGAGTCTCTTAAGAGTATACATAGACAAAACCCTTCAGCTTTTATCTTAAAACTTTTTTTTGATGCTAAATCAGATGAAATTGTAAATATATACTCAGAGGCATTTCCTAACGAAAAAGCTAGAATAATTAATACATTAATTGAAATTGACCCTTCTAATTCTTCTAAATATCAAGCACTTAACCAACAAGATTAATATATGCTGTTAAGTTTGAAAATTAAAAATTATGCATTATTTGAAGAAGAATTAATACTTTTTAAAGATGGATTTACAGTTATTTGTGGTGAAACAGGTTCTGGTAAATCGATAATATTAGATGCAATATCTTTCTTGTTAGGTAAAAGAATTGAAAGAACAACTGTAAGTTCAAGTTTGAATAAAAAAACAATCGTTGAAGGTGTTTTTATTATTGATAAATCAAAAGCTAATTTTTTTAAAGCTAATAATTTAGATTATCAAAGAGAAACAATAGTTAGAAGAGAAATATCAAATAAAAAATCAAGAGCTTTTATTAATGACACTCCTGTTTTATTGAATATTTTATCTGAATTTAGGTCAAAAATTATTGAGATACATTCACAAAATGAATCTAATCTTTTAAAAAAAGACAATGAAAAATTTTATCTGATTGATAAGTTCGCAAAAAATTATAAGTTGTTATCAGATTATAAGCTATGCCTTGAAGAATATAATGCTTTAAAGGATGAATTATCTAAACTAAAAAACAGTTCAAAGTTATCCTTAAGTGAACTAGATTTTTTACAATATCAACTTAATGAGCTAGATTCTGCTCATCTAGTTTCAAACGAAGATGAAGAATTAAATAAAAAATTATTATTACTTCAAAACATAGAAGATATAGCAAATATTATTTCTGAATACCAGCAAAAAGTTAATAGCGATGGCGGTGTTGTTGAGACTCTTTCCTATTTACAAAAGAAAATATCTCAATTTAGTAGTTTAAACAATCATGTTAGTCGTTTTGATAGTTTAATTATTGAATTAAATGATATCGGATCAGAACTTGTCTCTTACACAGATAATATAAATGCTAATAATAATGATTTATTTGAGATAACCAAAAGATTAGATTTAATAAATAATTTATTAAGAAAACATAATAAAAATTCAATTGACGAATTATTAGAGTTTAAGCTTGAATTAAGAGAGAAAATAAATAAATCTAAGTCACTTGATGAGCAAGTTTATAAAATTGAAAAGAAAATAGGTCTTC
>MDTC01246321.1_pt1 | contig 20115 bp, 20 predicted proteins | sample 811181 | NCBI WGS metagenome assembly MDTC01 (sample SAMN05326644, study PRJNA326480) | marine metagenome | isolation source: seawater | place: Pacific Ocean: North | collected 2011 | reverse complement strand
CTTTGATATGAGCTTTGAAAGGACTTTTAATGACTAATGTCGTGGTTGTAGGCTGTCAGTGGGGAGATGAAGGAAAAGGAAAATTAGTTGATTACCTGAGCGGGAAAGCTGATGTTATTGTAAGGTTCCAAGGAGGAAATAATGCAGGTCATACTATAGTCATTGATGAGAAAGTTTTTAAACTGTCTCTATTGCCTTCTGGAATAATAAGGAAAGGGAAATTGTCAGTTATTGGTAACGGCGTTGTACTTGACCCTTGGGCATTAAGAGAAGAGATCGATACCTTAGCTAAATTAGGTGTTAATGTTACTAAGGACAATTTACTCATTGCAGAAAATGTACCATTAATCTTGTCTTTTCACAAAGATTTAGATTTTTTAAGGGAAGAAAGGGCAGGTTCTACAAAGATTGGTACTACCGGAAGGGGTATAGGGCCCGCCTATGAAGATAAAGTGGGTAGAAGAGCCATTCGCTTGTCCGACCTAGAAAATCCCAAGGTTCTCCGGGCCCGCTTAGAAAGATCCCTAGAACATCACAATATTTTGAGAAAAGGATATGGTAAATCAGTTATAGAAGAAGGAGAAATCTTGGATCAGCTAGAAGAGATTTCAACTTTTGTTTCAAAATTTTCGAATCCAGTTTGGAGAGTCTTAAATGATAAAAATAAAGAAGGTGCCAATATTTTATTTGAGGGTGCGCAAGGTAGTCTTCTAGATGTTGATTTTGGAACTTATCCGTTCGTGACATCCTCTAATACAATGGCTGCGTCATCATCACTGGGCTCTGGTTTTGCCGCTCAAAAAATTGATTTTGTGTTGGGGGTAGTTAAAGCTTATACGACAAGAGTGGGCGAGGGCCCTTTCCCTACTGAACTAAAGAATGATAAAGTTGGCTTGCACCTGGAAACGGTTGGTCATGAAAAGGGGACTGTCACAGGGAGAAAACGAAGGTGCGGTTGGTTCGACGCTAGTTTAGTCAAGCAAAGTTGTATTTTAAATGGAGTTAATGGGATAGCTATAACTAAATTAGATGTTCTAGATGGTTTGAAAGAATTGAAGATATGTATAGGTTATGAGATACATGGTAAACTTCATGGATACTTGCCATCGTCTATCCATTCATTTGAAGAAATCAAACCTGTTTATGAATTCTATGAGGGATGGGATGATACCACTGAAGGCATTTCTTCATTTGAAAAATTGCCAAGCAATGCTATTACATATTTAAGGAGAATAGAAGAATTGGTCGGATGCCCAATCAGCTCAATTTCTACATCACCTGAAAGGGAAGATTTGGTCCATCTCAGAGATCCTTTTGAGAAATCAATTAAATAAATGAACATAATCTATAGAAAAAAGCTGGCTTATTTTATTCTATTCATTTTTCTTCCTACTTACATAGTTTTTGTGGTGACCATCATTTCTTTTTTGGATCGCTTCAATATATGGGTTGAATTATTGGTTTATGTCTTGTTGGGTATAGTATGGGTTTTCCCTTTTAAATTTGCATTTAAGGGTTTGGCCGCAAAGAATGAAAAGAAATAGTGGTAAGGTAGAAACCCTCCCTATTTTTAATTAGGGTGACTTTTTTCAAGGATTTGATGATGGTAAAAATCTTACAGAGATTTGATCAACCTATAACAATTGTTGGAGGTGGGGAGTTTGTTCCCGATATTTTTGAGTCTTCTTTACAAATAGGAAAGGCGTTGATAGCGGTTGATGGTGGTCTTAATTATCTAAGCCCTAGACGGCATTCCCCAGTATGGATCCTTGGTGATTTAGATTCGGCAATCGATACTGAATCTTGGGTGAAGGCTGGGGCTAAAATAAAATCATTACCGGAACAGAATTCAACTGATCTTGAAAAGTGTTTATATTCGATTGAGGCACCCCTTTACTTGGCAAATGGTTTCCTGGGACACAGAATTGACCACACATTGGCATCTTGTTCTACATTGGTAAGACGGAAGGATAGAAATATCATATTACTGGGGAAAAGAGACATAATAATTCATATAAATGAGAAAATAAGTTTAAATTTGGAAGTAGGAACTAGATTGTCTCTTTTTCCTTTTAAAAAGGTTTGTGGAGTTCACAGTCGTGGTTTGAAATACAGTGTAGAACGTGTTACCTTTGCTCCAGGCTCAATGATAGGAACTTCAAACGAAGTCATTGATGCAAAAGTTGAAATTAATTTTGATGAAGCAGGTATGCTTTTAGTCTTGCCAATAGAATCTTTATCTAAGATTTTGGAATCATACAGGCTAGTATAAATTCTTAACATTCAATGACATTGACTGCTAAGCCTCCCTGGGATGTCTCCTTGTATTTTGCCATCATGTCTTTACCAGTATCAAACATTGTCTTTATGCACGCATCTAGGCTGACTAAATGGATGCCATCACCTCGCAAAGCCAAAGAAGCAGCAGACACCGCTTTAATAGCTCCCAGACCGTTTCTCTCTATACAAGGCGCTTGCACCAATCCTTTTATAGGATCACAAGTCATACCCAGGTGGTGCTCTAAAGCTATTTCCGCTGCATTTTCAATCTGAGCTACTGATCCTCCTAAAATTGCGCATAAACCTGCAGCTGCCATGGCTGCGGCAGAACCAACTTCTCCTTGGCAACCTACCTCAGCACCAGAAATAGAAGCATTTGCCTTTAATATGCCTCCTATGGCAGCTGCTGTAAGCAGAAAGTCACTAATCTTGTTAGGATCTGCGTTTGGAACATGCTCTAAATAATACATTAAAGTAGCAGGTATAACACCTGCTGCTCCATTAGTTGGTGCAGTCACGATTTTGCCGCCTGCGGCATTTTCTTCATTGACTGCCATGGCATAAACTGAAATCCAATCATTTACTACATGTGGAGCGGTACTGTTCAAACCTTTCTCAGAATTAAGTGATTCATAAATAGCTTTCGCTCTTCTGCGTAATTTAAGGCCGCCTGGTAGAATTCCACACTCATTTAGTCCAGCGTTAACACTATTTTTCATGAATTTCCATATTTCATGGATTCCAGAGTTTAAAGATTTTTCAGAGAGGAAAATCAATTCATTTTGTTTCTTCATTTCGGAAATTGAAATATTGTTCTTAGTGGCAAGCATCATCATTTCTGCGGCAGTTGAGAAGGGATAGGGAACATTTTGTGAATTATTTTGGGCGTTCAAGTTTTCCAATTCAGAATCAGTTTTCACAAATCCTCCGCCAATAGAAAAGAAAGTCTTTGATGTGCAAAGGTTTCCGTCTTCATCAACTACCTTGAAGATCATTCCATTAGCATGCTGTTTAAGTGGCGGGCCGTAATCAAATATGATATCTGAATCAGGATTAAATTTTATGGTTGGGAATCCATGCACTTCTATGTAACCAGTTTTATGTAATTTTTCCTGAATTCTATTAACCAACTCGGTTTCAAAATTGTTTGGCGATATTCCAGCTATGCCTAAGAGTATAGCTTTGTCTGTACTATGACCCTTTCCAGTAAAAGCTAAAGACCCATACAGGGTGCAAATAATTCTATGGAAAGACTTGGAGCCAGGCACGATATCACGCGCTGTTTTCAAATAAGACAAGAACATTGATGTAGCAATCATAGGGCCATTAGTATGAGAACTAGATGGTCCTATCCCTATCTTAAAGATGTCGAATACGCTTAAAAACAAATCATATTTTCCTGCTAAAGCTATAAACAATTAAGATTACTAGATTATTTTTTTTGATTTGACTATAGGGTAGAGAAAACATTATTTATTAGGAACTTTTGAGGTTTTTAGGAGGCATGATGTCCAATGATACCAATTTAGGCAAACAATCAGCAGCTAGAGAAGCATTGAAGTTTGTTAAAACCGATATGATACTCGGTTTAGGAACTGGCTCAACTGCAAAAATATTTGTTGATTTGTTAGCCCAGAAGTATTTTGACGAGGGTTTGAATATTGAAGTATTATCAACGTCTTCAAGCACTGCCAGTCAGGCAAAAAAATTGGGCCTACCTTTAACTTCTCTAAATAATGTTGGGAGAGTGGATGTAGTTGTAGATGGGGCAGATGAGGTCGATGCAAATCTTAACCTGATTAAAGGAGGTGGCGGTGCTCTTTTACAAGAGAAAATAGTCGCTGAGAGTAGTGAAACCATGATAGTAATTGTGGATGAGGGTAAAGTAGTCACCAATCTTGGTAGTTTCCCTCTTCCCATAGAAATAATCAAGTTTGGAAGTGAGTTCACCAGGCACATGATCCTAGAAGAATTAAGGAATTTGGGGTACATAGACATTTATTCTAGCTGGAGGCGGGATGACAAAGGGTTTTTTTTGACTGATGAAGGACATTATATTTTAGACCTGAATCTCAATCAAATTAAAGACCCAATTCTAATACACGACAAAATTAAAGCCATTACTGGAGTAGTGGAAACTGGTTTATTTATTAATTTAGCTAATGCCGTAATTATTGGGGATAATGCGGGCCAATTTACATTGAAAGAACAAAGGTAACTCACCTTGGCAAAAGATGAATTTGATTTATTTGTGATTGGAGGCGGTTCAGGTGGAGTTAGAGCATCTAGATTGGCAGCAAACTTAGGCTTAAGGGTTGGTGTAGCTGAAGAATATAGGTTTGGGGGCACCTGTGTTATAAGAGGTTGTGTTCCAAAGAAGTTGATGGTTTTTGCCAGTGACTATGCCAGCAAATTCCAAGATTCAAAAGGTTTTGGCTGGAATTACCACTCTATGTCGTTTTCATGGAGAAAATTTTCTAATTCAATGAGATCTGAAGTTGACAGACTAGAAAAATTGTATGAAAGCATGCTCCAGTCTTCAGGTGTTATTACCTTCAAACAAAAGGCTAAATTGAATGGTCATAATTCTGTAGTATTACATGATGGGACAATTCTTAAGGCTAAATATATCTTGCTAGCAGGTGGAGGTGGTCCTAGCAGAATTTCTATTCATGGAGAAAACTTAGCAATATCTTCCAATGAAATCTTTTCTTTGACTGAATTGCCCAAGAAATTGCTAATTGTCGGTGGGGGCTATATAGCCTGTGAGTTTGCATCCATCTTTAATGGATTAGGTGTAAATGTAAGACAAATTTATCGTGGTGAAAAGATACTTCGAGGTTTTGATAATGATATTAGGAATCATGTAGAAAACTGTATGAGAAACCGAGGGGTTAATATTACAAATAATGTACAGCTAAAGAGCATCAATAAAGTGAAAAATGGACTTGAGGTTTATCTCTCTAACGGGGAAAAAGAAATTTCAGATCAGGTGTTATTAGCTGTGGGACGTCGACCAAAAGTTGAGGACCTTGGTTTAGATAAAGTCGATCTTAGGTTAACAGAAAATGGAGCCATTTACGTGGATCAATTTCTAAAAACTTCGATTGATTCAATATATGCAGTGGGAGACATCACTGATCGCCTCAATCTGACTCCTGTGGCAATTAAGGATGCTGTGGCATTTATTAACACGGTTTTTTGTGAGAAAAAAACAGTACCAGATCATGATCTTGTGCCGACTGCGGTATTCACTAGACCTGAAGTTGGAACAGTAGGGTTAACCGAGGCGGAGGCTGTCACTAAACACAAGATCAAAATCTTTAAAACTTCTTTTTCCCCTATGGGAAACAGGATATCATGTAGGGAAGAACAGATTCTTATGAAGCTAATTGTATGCCATAAAACTGACAAAGTTTTGGGCTGCCATATTGTAGGAGAAGGAGCGAGTGAGATGATTCAGATTTTTGGGATTGCTATAAAAATGGGAGTAAAGAAAAGTGATTTGAATGCAACTTGTGCTGTCCATCCGACGATAGCAGAAGAGATAGTAACCCTGAAATAATTAGAAGCCTTGAAATTTCACCATTCAAGCACACTTTAGTTTAAATAGTGAAGGATATATGAAATGCCGTATAAAGACGACTCTGAAGGCCCTTGGGGGTCTGGAAAGAAAAAAGGTTCTAAAGATAATACTAACAAGAGCCCCTGGGGTGGTAATGGTTCTGATAATGAAAAGGGAGATGGTAGTATACCAGAGATTGATCAAATTGTCAGAAAAGGGCAGGAGCGTCTCAAGGTTTTAATGGGTGGTAAAGGTGGTGGAGGCCCCAGCGGTGGTGGGGGTTCGGGTTCCGGAGGAGTCCCCAACTTTGGAAGAGGAAGTATTTCTTTAATTGCACTAGTATTGATAATCATCTGGGCATTTTTATCATTCTACACAGTAAAACCCGAAGAGAGATCTATAGAGCTTTTTTTCGGTAAGTACTATGACACTGGTGAATCAGGTCTAAACTTTGCGCCATGGCCTTTGATCACGCACGAAGTTCTAACAGTTACAAGGGAAAACACTGAGGATATTGGGGTAGGTGGCCGAGGTGGAAGACAAGATGAAGGTTTAATGTTAACAGGTGATGAGAATATTGTGGACATTGATTTCCAGGTGGTTTGGAATATTTCTGACCCATCAAAATTTTTATTTAATTTAGCGGATCCAAAAGAGACCATAAGAGCTGTTTCTGAGTCTGCTATGAGAGAAGTGATTGGGCGATCTGAACTTAGTCCAATACTAAATAGAGATAGAGCTCTAGTCAGTGCTGATGTCCGGGAATTGATTCAAAATATCTTGGATTCTTACAGCAGTGGGGTTAATATAGTGCGTTTAAATTTTGATCGTGCAGATCCGCCAGCTGAAGTTATAGATGCTTTTAGGGATGTTCAGGCAGCAGAGCAAGAGCGTGATACGCTCGAAAAGAAAGCCGATGCGTATGAATACCAGGCATTAGCTGAAGCTCGAGGAGAAGCAGAACAGCTCAAACAAGAAGCTGAGGGATATAGAGCTAGGGTTGTAAATGAGGCAACTGGTGAGGCAAGTCGGTTTATCGCCATTTATGACGAATATGTAGAAGCCAAAGACGTGACGAGAAAGCGTTTATATATAGACTCAATGGAACGCGTTCTAGGTGATGTTGATAAAGTCATTTTGGATCAAAAATCAGAGAGCGGGCAAGGCGTAGTGCCATATTTGCCCCTGAACCAACTTAAAATTGGAGGTAACAACTAATGAATAAATCTTTAATCCTCCTAATATTTTTTGCAGCTATTCTCATTGGGGTGACCTCCTCTATTTTTGTCGTTGATGAAAGGGAAAAAACCCTTGTTCTGCAATTTGGACAAGTGAAAAGTGTTAAGACAGAACCAGGCATTAAATTTAAAATACCATTTATCCAAAATGTCGTGAGATATGATGATAGAATTCTTTCATTGGATACAATGCCACTAGAGGTCACGCCACTTGATGACAGGCGTTTAGTGGTAGATGCTTTTGCACGGTATCGAATTGTTGATGTGGTGATGTTTAGAAAAGCCGTTGGCACAGGCGGAACGGCTTCTGCTGAGGTCAGACTTGAAAGAATATTAAACGCATCATTGAGAGAGGTACTCGGTTCAGTAACATCTAATGCCGTGACTTCAGCTGATCGAGTGGATTTAATGACTAGGATTCGAGATTCTGCCATCACAGAAGCGGCTGGTCTGGGAGTGGAGATAGTAGATGTTAGAATTAAGCGTGCTGATTTACCAACACAGAATCTGTCGGCCACTTTTCAAAGAATGCAAGCAGAGAGAGAGAGAATGGCTGCTGATGAAAGAGCACGCGGTAGAGAAGCAGCTCAACGTGTTAGAGCTTTAGCCGATAGAAAAGCAGTTGAGATAGTTTCAGAAGCGCGTCGGGATGCTGAAATAATTAGGGGTGAAGCTGATGCTGAGACGACTCGTCTTTTAGCAGAGGCTTTTGGACGTGATCCCGAGTTTTATGCGTTCGTGAGGTCATTAAAAGCTTATGAAGGTTCAATGACGGGAAAAAATACGACCATTGTACTTAATCCGGACTCTGAATTCTTTGATTACATAAAGGAAAGTGGGTCAAAGTGATGGACAAAATTTTGTTTGCTTTGGGTTCAGTAGCTGTATTTGAAGGATTTTTTTTGGCTATTGCCCCTGGACGCATACCTAAGGTTTTGGAAGTTTTGAACAAATTTACTAAAGTGGAGCTATCTAGAATTGGACTCATAGTCATGGCTGCGGGTGTAGCCATACTGATGATCACAGATTTTTAGTTTAGACTAAATAAGCAATTGATTGGTAACTAAATGTAGAGGTTAAGTGAAAACCAAAATAATGGGTTTTTGGAGTGGGAATGTCGACAATTATTTTGAATAAAAAAAAATCTAACAAGTTAATTTCATTTAGTTATGTATCTGGCAGCCTAATAAAACTTCTCTTAGTTCTATTTTTTTCAATACTTGGCAATATTGCCAGTACTGCCAAAGAATTACCAGATAGTTTTGCAGATTTGGTGGAAAAATTGAGCCCAGCTGTGGTCAATATTACTACTACTGCTGTAGTTCCGCAAAGAGAACAGTTTAACCCAATGGTTCCAAGGGGGTCTCCTTTTGAGGAATTTTTTAGAGACTTCATGGAAAAACAACAACCAGGAGATCAGCAACCAAGGCAACAGAGGCGTGGTACGGCATTAGGATCTGGTTTTATCATTTCTCCTGATGGATTATTGGTTACAAATAATCATGTCATAGAGAATGCAGATGAAATAAAGATTGAAATGCTAAATGGATCTACTTTAGAGGCCAAGGTACTTGGGACAGATCCTAAAACTGATATAGCTTTGCTTAAGGTTAATTCAGAAAGTGATCTTCCGTATGTGAAATTCGGTAACAGTGATAAATCAAGGGTAGGGGATTGGGTTTTAGCGATTGGTAACCCATTAGGTCAGGGATTTTCAGTTTCTGCAGGAATAATTTCTGCCCGAGGAAGAGATTTACAAGGCCCTTATGATGATTTTATACAGACAGATGCTGCTATAAATAGGGGAAATTCAGGGGGTCCTTTATTTAATACTGATGGAGAAGTAATAGGTGTGAATACTGCGATATTATCTCCAAATGGCGGTTCAATAGGTATTGGATTTTCAATGTCTTCAGCAGTAGTAGAGAAAGTAATTGATCAACTGCGTGAATATGGGGAAACCCGAAGGGGCTGGTTAGGGGTTCGGATTCAAAATTTGAACGAAGAGGTAGCAGAAGCATTGGGTCTCGAAGATATAGGAGGTGCACTAGTCACAGATGTGCCAGGGGGGCCGGCACAAAAAGCTGGAATAAGGTCTGGCGATGTAATTGTAGAATTTGATGGAAAAAAGATTGAGGATAGCAGTGCATTGGTAAAGGTAGTTGGTGATAGCGAAGTTGGAAAAGAAGTTAAGGTTTTAATATGGAGGGAAGGTGCTGAAAAGATAATTTCTGTGGTGTTGGGCCGTCTTGAAACCGTTCAAATTTCGGACAATAGTTCAGATAATCAGGATCAGAAGATATTGTATTTTGCTGGCATGAGTCTGGTTAGTATCAGCGATGATTTAAGAAAACGTTTTGATATACCGGAAGAAGTCACGGGTGTCTTAGTAACTGAGGTTAAAGATGATTCGGCAGCTAGAGCTAGGGGTATAAATGTTGGTGATGTAATTCAAAAAGTGGACCAAGTTGAAGTTGATTCACCCTCTTCAATTGTAAAAATGGTTGATGAGGCAAAATCAAAAAACAAAATGTCAGTTTTATTACTGGTAAAAAGAGGAATGAATGGGAGGTTTGTGGCTATTCCAGTAGGAGAGTAAAGTTAAGCTATAGCTTGTATTATATTAGGTCAGCCTAATTCTGAAGATATTTTCTCTATTTCTTTTAATAGATAAGAAAGATTGTCTATTTTTTTAGCTATAATATTTACTAATGGGCCATTTTTTTCTATGTAGCCAGTGATTTTAAGGAGATTTCCAGTAATAATATAGTAGCGATATCTGTAATATAAGTTTTCCCAACAAATAATATTTGCTGTCCCACTTTCATCTTCAAGAGTAAGAAATGTAACACCATTGGCAGTACTTGGTCGTTGATTAATTATTAACAATCCTGCAATAGATACTATAGAATTTTCAGGTAATTTCGAAAGTTCAGAGATTTTTATAATAGATGGGGTCTTGTCACTGTTATAGCGCATGAGAACATAAGTAGAACATTTTATATTTTGATACAATATTTCTAATAGTAATTTAGTATATTTTAGGTTAAAGATTTTCTCGGGAGAAAAAATGCCAAAAATAACGTACATCACTTTCAATGGAGAAGAGCATACAGTCGATGTGCCTGTCGGCCTAACGGTCATGGAAGGAGCTAGGGACAATAATATACCTGGAATAGAAGCTGATTGTGGTGGGGCCTGTGCATGTTCTACTTGCCACGTCTATATTGATGAAAATTGGCTTGATAAGCTACTCCCTATAGATGATATAGAAAAAGATATGCTTGATTTTGCTTATAATCCGGACGAAAAAACCTCTAGATTAACTTGCCAAATTCAAGTCACGGAAGATCTTGAAGGTCTGGTGGTTAGAATGCCAGAAAAGCAAATCTGAACTACAAATCATTTCTTAAAGTACTTAAAACCAATGTCATTTCTGTAAAAACCATTTTCCCATTGGATAATCGTTAATGTGTCATAAACTTTTTTTCGAGCACTTTCCAAGTCCTTTGCCCGTGCCGTTACACTTAGTACTCTTCCTCCACTTGATACTAGCTTTCCTTCTTTAAATTCTGTTCCGGAATGAAAAACTTGAATTTCCTCATCGTCATCCAAACTTTCTAATCCGGAAATCTCTTTCCCTATTTGAAATTCCCCTGGGTATCCTTTACTCGCAATTACTACAGTTAATCCAATATCATTAGCAAAATTTATTTTGGTTCCCAGGAGTTTCTTTTTTGCGCAATTTAATAGAATATCTAAAAGTTGAGCACCTAACCTTATTGCCAAGACTTGGCATTCTGGGTCACCAAGGCGTGCATTATATTCAATGAGGAGAGGTTCTTCCTCTACTATCATTAGACCTGCATATAAAATTCCACAGAAAGGGGTGCCATTCTTTTTCATTTCATCTAGAGTGGGTTTAACAATTTTATCTAATATTTTTTTTTCAATTTTTGGCGAAATATTAGACGCTGGGGAAAATGCTCCCATACCTCCAGTGTTTGGACCACGATCATTATCAAAAGCCCTTTTATGATCTTGAGCACTTCCCAAAGGAAGCATACTGTCTCCGTCAGTCAAAATAAATAAGCTAGCTTCTTCACCATGAAGAAATTCTTCAATAACAACTGACTTGGAGCCTGGTTTTGATGATTGAAATATTTTCTTAAGAGCTACAGTTGCCTCTTGTGCCGTTTGGGCAATAAAAACACCTTTTCCTGCAGCTAAGCCATCATCTTTGATCACATAAGGTTTCGTAAATTCATTTAAAAAAATGAGAGCTTCGTCTTCTGAACTTGCAAGCTTATACTTGGCTGTTGGAATATTTCTTTTGCTACAAATCATCTTTGTAAATGTTTTGGAGGACTCTAGGATTGCAGCATTTTTTGTCGGCCCGAATGAAAGTATTCCATTCTTTTCTAAAATATCCACTAGACCATTGGCTAATGGGTTCTCAGGACCTATCATAACAAAATCAATCCCCTGATCTTTACAGAAATTTAATATTTTATTATTGTCTAAGATGTCTATTTGCTTACATTTCGCTATGGATGCAATCCCGGCATTTCCTGGGATACAGAAAAGTTCACTACATTTGGGATTTTGTTTAAAGGCCCATGCTAGAGCATGCTCACGTCCGCCACTACCAATTAATAATATTTTCAAAGTTACTCCAAACCAGCTAAATTCAAGAGAATCACCCAATGAGAAATTGTGAATATCTTAACTCAGGAAGCTCCAATAAGAATAGGATAAAACTTAATTGACCGACGAATTAACAAATCTTAAGGAGTTTTCTGTTAGCGAAATATCAGGTGTGGTTAAAAGACATGTCGAAGATGGTTTTCCTTTGATCAAAGTTAGAGGAGAATTAGGCAGAGTATCAAGACCAGCCTCTGGCCATATTTATTTTGATTTGAAAGATGATCGATCTGTCCTAGCTAGTATAATTTGGCGTACAACAAGAATAATTCAGTCGGAATTTATTGAAGAGGGTTCGGAAATTATAGCAGTTGGGAAGCTCACAACTTTCTCGGGGCAGAGTAGGTATCAGTTGATTGTTAGCAATATTTTTCCAGCTGGAACTGGAGCATTGATGGCTATGCTCGAGAAGCGTAAAGAACAATTCCTTAAAGAAGGTCTTTTCGAAAAGGATAAGAAAAAGCCCCTACCATTTTTACCTGAAATCATTGGAGTAGTGACTTCGGAAACAGGTGCTGTATTTAAGGATATTCTCCATCGTTTAAGAGAGAGATTTCCAAGGCGGGTAATAATCTGGCCAGTACCCGTTCAGGGCGATGGGAGTGCAGAGAAAATAGCAGAAGCGATAACTGGGTTTAATTTGTTACTTAAGTCTAGTAAATCTCCAAGGCCAGATTTATTAATAGTTGGCCGGGGAGGGGGTTCTCTTGAAGATTTATGGTGTTTCAACGAAGAAATAGTGGTGCGTGCTGTAGCTCAGAGTGAGATTCCAATAATTTCTGCCGTGGGTCACGAAACTGATACGACTCTGATAGACTATGTTGCTGATATCAGAGCTCCAACGCCTACTGCTGCTGCGGAGATTGCTGTTCCTGAACTTAAGAATTTGTTGGGTAAAATAGATGACTTTGGAGGAAGATTAAAGCGCCCTGTTTTCTTAAGATTGGAAAATATAAGAAAAAATATGACACATGCTAAGAAGAGTATGGAAAATGTAAAATATATTCTTTCTGAATATATTCAGCGCTTTGACATCTTGATAGTTCGTTTTCCTAACATCCTCAGAATTTACCTACAGAAAAAAAAGGAACAGCTATTCCAGATGAGAGTAGCAGTTCTCGATTTAGACTTTGTGAAGAGAGATTTAAAAACAAAGAATAGGTTGTTGAGAGATTTAGGGAAAGTGCTGAATCAGCGAATTGAAGCTGTGCACAAAAGCAAAAATAATATGCTTCTTAGTCATTCTAGACTGCATGATAGTTTGGGCTATAAGAGGACCTTATCTAGAGGTTATGCAATTGTGAGGGATAAGAATATGAAGCTGGTGAGGAATAAGGATGAGGCAGGCAAGGAAAAACATCTTCATATTGAATTTAACGAAGGGCTTATAGCCGTAGAGGTCAAAGAAACCGAATGAAAATCGTAGTATAAATAGCACAGATTTTATGGTTCTAGTAATAACGATTGAACAAAAAAATAACTAATGAGATAAGATGGCATACCTAGTGACAAGCTAGCACCTAGGTGCAAAATACTGGTTAAGACAATGAAATTTTTTAAAAAGTTGAAAGAAAAGCTTTTTTCTACCTCTTCCAAACTTGGAGGTGGTTTAGAAGAATTAATTGATCCTAAAACAAAGAATTTGGGAAAAAAGAGTGATGAAAATTTAGTTTCTAAAGAAATTAGGCCCACAGTTGCCGATCATAGAGATTCAAAAAGTTTCATTAAGAATAAAAAAGATTCTGAATCAAATGATAAGACCCTGGTAAGAAACAAGAAGAAGAACACTGGTTTCATCAAGAAAATAATATCTTCAGTTGAGTCTATATCGAGAAGAAGAAGGTTGGATGAAAGTATGTTAGAAGATTTAGAAGACCTTTTGATTACCTCAGATATAGGAGTGAACACTTCTGCATTAATAGTAGAGAGAATTCGAAAGGAAAATTTTTCAAAGGAATTGAGTGTTGAGGAACTTAAGGATCTTATCAGTGTGGAGATATACAATATTATGAAGACGTCTGGGGATTCGCCCAAATATAATGAAGGCAAGCTAAATATTTGGCTTTTTGTTGGTGTTAACGGGTCAGGCAAAACTACAACAATAGGCAAGATAGCAAACCAAGAAAAAGAGAAGGGTCGAAAAATAATTATAGCTGCAGCTGATACTTTTAGAGCTGCAGCAGTAGATCAGTTATTGATATGGGGTAAACGTTCCGGGATTCCGATGGTTAAAGGTGAAGAAAAAAGTGATCCGGCATCCGTAGTATTTAAAGCTATTGAAAAGGCTAGGAACGACGGAAGTGATTTACTCATGATTGATACGGCAGGTCGATTGCAAAACAAAGCTGATTTGATGCAAGAATTAGAAAAAATCATAAGAGTAATTAAGAAGCAGGATGACACTGCTCCTCACAATGTCATATTAGTCTTAGATGCGAATTCAGGACAAAACATCCATTCCCAGGTAGATACCTTTTCCAAATCAGCTGGCGTCACGGGTATAATCATGACTAAATTAGATGGAACTGCCAAAGGTGGAGTTTTAGTTGCATTGGCAGATAAATTTAGCCTACCAATACATTGTGTTGGCTTAGGTGAGAAGCTAGAAGATCTAGAACCTTTTGATCCAAAGTTATTTGCTAATGCCATAGTAGGATTAGAGAACGCGACGCAGACATGAAGACTTATTTAATTGGCCAATAAGGATGAATGTATTTGGCTGCTTAAATAAGTTGATGTTTTAATGAATAATCAAAAAGGATTTTTTCGGATGGAAGAAAAAGAAGTAAACAAACCATTTTCTAAACTGGTTTTAGAGCTAGGACCATTGATTATTTTCTTTGTATCTTATTATAATGCACCAATCCCGGAAAGTATGGTAAAAGACTCTGCTCAGGCTGACATTTTTAAGATTATTTTTGCGACCAAAATATTTGTGCCGACGATCTTGATTGCTCTTTTTCTAGGTTGGTGGCAGACGCGTCAACTTGCTAAAATGCCTCTAATCACAGCTATTTTAGTAGTAGTTTTTGGAGGACTAACTATTTGGCTGAACAACCCAGTTTTCATAAAAATGAAACCTACAATGATTTATCTTATTTTTTCAGCAGTTTTAGGTTTTGGAATTATTAAGAGAAAGGCCTATCTCAAATATTTGATGGGTTCCGCAATCCTCCTGACTGAAGAAGGCTGGATGAAACTGAGTAAAAGATTTTCAGTTCTTTTTCTTTTATTAGCGATAGGGAATGAAATAGTATGGAGAACTTTTTCCCAAGATTTTTGGGTCAATTTTAAGACATTTGGTCTCCCTGTTATTCTTTTAGTTTTTATGATTTCACAAGTTAAATTATTGAGCACTTATTCTTCTGATCCGGTCAAGAATGATATAAAATCACAAGATTAATGAAGTAAACCTTTAATTGTTTTTTTATATATGTCTTCAGTTATGGGACCTGGGTGTCTAAAAATTATCTTTCCTTTTTGGTCCATAATGAATGTTTCTGGAACACCATAAACACCCCACTCAAGGGCATTTCTCCCAATAGGGTCACGTCCTAGCTTACTAAAAGGATTACCATATTTAGTCAGAAAGTTTAAGGCAGATACCTCCTTGTCTTTGTAATTTACCCCAATTATTTTGACATTTTTTATCAAGGAAATTTTATCAAGCTGAGGGTGCTCAGCTCTGCAAGGTGGACACCAGCTAGCCCAGAAATTGATGAGGGTAATTTGTTTTCCGTCCATAGGTTGCAAGTCTTCTTCAGTAACTCTAGGCAGCTTTCCTAATGGATTCAAAATAAGAGGAGGAGGTTTTTTGCCAATGTATGTAGATGGCATATTATCACTACTATCATTTTTTAATGCGGCTAACGCTAGGGCTATTAGTAATAAGAATATGGTTAATGGGATTATCTTAATCCAATTAATCATCTTTGGTGTCGCTGCTTTTTTCCTGTTCAATAAGAAGCAACTCCTTTCTTACCTTTCTTGATTTTAACACAGTTTGAATTATTAAGGTTATTATCAGAAAACCGGTACCGCTATAGGCTGATAGTATTGTCCAGGTATATTTTCCAAAATCTATCATTTTTCTGAATTTCTTCTCATCAGACTGGTCATCCTTTTAATTCTAATCTCCGTGCGAGTTCTGATTAATAAGAGAGTTAAGAAGAGAGAAAAAAATCCGAACAAACAGACTAAAAGGGGGAGATAAAAAACATTGGAGATATTCTCTTCTTTATCTAACGACAGAGATGCTCCTTGGTGCAAGCCTTGACTCCAAAAAAGAACTGCATACCTGGATAGCAACGCAAAGATTGACCCAATTATGCAGACTAATGCTGACAAATCACCAACTTTTTCATTATACTCCAGCGCAGACCATATGCTTATATATCCAATATAAAACATTAAAAGGATGGCGAAGGATGTCAGTCTAGGATCCCAAGCCCAATAAGTCCCCCAGATTGGTTTGCCCCAAATTGCTCCAGTTAAAATAGCAACAAGGGTCATTGTAAGACCAATTGGGGCAGCAGCTTTAGCCGCTAGAAGACTCACATGGTGTCGGCGTACTAGCCAAATAATTGAGGTAATTAGCATCATAATATAGATATTAATGGCAAGAAATGCGCTTGGAACATGGATATAAATGATCTTTACAGCAGAACCTTGACGGAAATCGTCTGGTGTAAAGAAGATACCCCAGGAGACTCCTACACCCAGGCTAAATATGGTAACAATTGCTAATAAAGGAATTAACTTACCCGATATTGAGACAAAGCGTTTCGGATTAGCAATTTCCCATATTGATCTTTTACTATTATGCATAAAGTACTTTCTAAGTGTAATGAACTTTTATAATCATGGAAGTAATGAAAGGTGTTATTGCAATGCAAACCAATGAAATAGCAAGTAGAATTAAGAATGCACTGGAATCATAGATGGAATTGGTTATTAGCATGGAAATCTTAATACCAAACAATAAGATGGGTAAAAAAGTAGGTAATATGAAGATAGATAATAATAAGTGACTACCTCTTTCCCCTAAAGTCAGAGCAGCACCAATAGTAGAAATAAAACTAATAGCTGGGGTTCCTATAAGCATAACAAGTAATATCCACAAAGCAGAGTCAAAGGTTATTCCAAGAGGAATGCAAACTAGTGGCGTCAACACCATCATAGGCAGGCATGTTGTAAGCCAGTGAGTTATAGCTTTTAACACTATTATGGTTTCTAATGATATTGGAGAAAGCATTAACCAGTCAAGGGTCCCGTCATCAAAATCTATTTGGAACATAACTTTTACTGATAACAGGGCTGATAAAGCCAAAGCAACCCACAAAATTGCCACAGAAGTTTCCGATTTTTCTACTCCAAATTGGCTGATACTGATACTGGTAGTCAAAATAATAATTATGAAAAAACATGTAGACAATAATAGACTCTTGCCAGTAGTAGAAAACTTTATTTCATGACTTAGTATATATATATATGGTTTCATTTGTTTTTATATGAATGGATCATTTTGCTCAGTTAAAGATTTTTTGATACTTAGTAGAATTTCAAAACTTGGTTTAATTCCTATGTTGTCATGAGTAGCTATAAAAGCTGAACCTCCATTGTTACAATGGTTTTTTAAAGATTCTTTAAAGAGTTGAATATTATTGTCATCTAGAGATACTGTCGGTTCATCTAAAAACCAAAATCTTTTCTTCTCTATAGATAGGCGGGTTAGAGCCACCCTCCGACGTTGCCCTTCGGAGCATTGGTATAGCTTTTTCCTTAGCATTGAATTAACCTTCATTGGGTCAGATTTAAAGTCGTACGTATTCTGTGAAACTCCTTGCCAAAATAATATTTGCTCGATTACGGTTAGTTGGGGCTTAATTACATTTTCATGACCAAGGTATAAGAAGTTTTCTGCACGAATTTCTCTGTCATTAGTGATGTCCTTGTTATCAAGGCTTATAGATCCAGTTTCAGATTTCAAGAATCCTACCAATAATCTCATTAGTGTAGATTTCCCAGACCCATTTGCTCCTTTCACGAAACATATAGAACCAGAATTAATGGAAAAATTAATTTCAGAGAATATTAAGCTTTCACCTCGTTTAAATGATAAAGAATGTCCAGTTAACTTCATTTTAAAAATCTATGAATGCTTGAAATTTTTCTGATACTATTTGAACTTTAGGAAGTAAATGTTTATTACACATAATAGAATTTTAGGAAACAGGTTAAGATTTGGAAATTGCGAAATTTTAGCTTTTTAACGATACTTTGATCTTCTAGAGAGGCAGTATCTGGAGTAATAGTGATGATTACAGTTGGAAACAACTCGTTAAACTGTAGAAGAAAGTTTGGCCTAGCTGGGGAAGAGTATACCTACTATTCGATTTTAGCATTAGAAGAGAGTGGTTTTGGAGATTTTGGAAAGTTACCAGTTTGTTTAAAAGTGCTTTTGGAAAACTTACTAAGGTTCAATTTTGAGAAAGAAACTGGTATCAATCAGATAAAAGCATTTAGATCCTGGCTAGAGAACTCAGGACGATATAGCGAAGAGATATCTTTCAGACCCTCTAGAGTCTTAATGCAAGATTTTACTGGGGTCCCAGCAGTGGTCGATCTCGCGGCAATGCGTGACGCGATGGTTAAATTAGGCGGTGATCCGAAAAAAATTAATCCTCTAAGCCCAGTAGATTTAGTAATTGATCATTCTGTGATGATTGATTTTTTTGGGACAGCAGATTCATTTAGCAAAAATGTGAAGAGAGAATATGATAGAAATCTAGAGAGATATAGTTTTCTGAAATGGGGTCAGCAGGCTTTTCGGAATTTTAGAGTCGTACCTCCAGGTACTGGGATATGCCATCAAGTTAATTTGGAGTACCTTAGCAAGACAGTTTGGACAGATGTGGACCAAACTGGCAATTTGATAGCCTATCCTGATACTCTCGTGGGTACAGATAGTCATACCACAATGGTTAATGGTTTAGCAGTTTTAGGTTGGGGTGTTGGAGGTATCGAGGCCGAGGCTGCTATGTTAGGACAGCCTATTTCCATGCTTCTCCCAGAAGTGATCGGTGTGAAATTAACTGGGCAGATGAGTGAAGGTGTAACGGCTACGGACTTAGTTTTAAAAATAGTGAAGGTTTTACGGGACTACGGTGTAGTTGGTAAATTTGTTGAATTTTTCGGTGAAGGCCTAAAGAACCTTAAATTGGCTGATAGAGCTACGATAGCTAATATGGCTCCAGAGTATGGGGCAACGTGTGGTTTTTTCCCAGTCGATCAAGAAACCTTGAAGTATCTTCAACTATCAGGCAGAGAAAGAAAACTAATTGATTTAGTTGAAAATTATTCAAAAGAAAATGGCATGTGGGGTGGTTCAGAATATGATCCCACCTACACTCATATTATAGATCTAGATGTTAGTGCGATTGTACCGGCAATTTCGGGGCCAAGAAGACCACAAGATCATGTCCCATTAGTGGGCGCCAGTAGAGCTTTCAATCAGGAGCTACATGAAACATATTCTCAGAAAACTAAAAATAAGGTTAGAGTGCAAGGCAAAAATTTTTCTTTGGATTCTGGGAAAATTGTCATAGCAGCTATTACTTCGTGTACTAACACTTCTAATCCAAGCGTGATGATTGCAGCAGGATTAGTTGCTCGTAAAGCCAAGGCATTTGGTTTAAAGCCTAAACCATGGGTTAAAACGTCATTAGCACCAGGCAGTAAAGTAGTTTCGGACTATTTGGTTAAGTCTGGTTTGCAGGATGATTTAGATTGGCTTGGATTTAATCTTGCAGGGTATGGATGCACAACATGTATAGGTAATTCTGGGCCACTGGATTTAGAAATTTCCAAAGCAATTGCCAAAGGTAAAATAATAGCAGTTTCGGTATTATCTGGTAACCGAAATTTTGAGGGTAGGATCAGTCCAGATGTAAAAGCAAACTATCTCGCATCCCCACCACTAGTAGTAGCATATTCTTTAGTTGGTGACATCAGTGTAGATTTAATCAATGAAGCATTGGGGCATGACAAAGATGGTTCAGAGATTTTTCTTAAAGACTTGTGGCCAACATCTGATGAGATTAATCTTTTGTTAGACCAGGTGGTTACCCGGAAGTCATTCCAAGATCAATATGCTAGGGTCTTCGAAGGAGACAAGAATTGGCAATCAGTGGAGACAGTTTTTGGTGAGACATACTCATGGCCTTTAGAGTCGACTTATGTTCAAAACCCACCCTATTTTAAGAATATGGGAATGGACAAAGGAAAACTAAATGATATAGAAAATGCTCGCATACTGGCCATTCTAGG
>MDTC01236116.1_pt1 | contig 20117 bp, 8 predicted proteins | sample 811181 | NCBI WGS metagenome assembly MDTC01 (sample SAMN05326644, study PRJNA326480) | marine metagenome | isolation source: seawater | place: Pacific Ocean: North | collected 2011 | reverse complement strand
TTTCAAACTTTTAAAATTATTATTATAAAAAACTAATTAACCTTTATATTAAAAAAGCACCATATATATTATAGTGCTTTTTATTTTTAAATTATATTATTTCTGTGTGCATCATTTTGTTACATACCTTTTACTTTATGATCACGAACACCTTCTTCTAAATTTATCGAACTTTTTTCATTTTTCATATATTTTCTCCTTTTTTATCTCTTAAATAATTATAACCCATTTTTCTTACTTTTTCAAACTTTTAAAATTAGCATAAAAAAACTCTTCCCCATTTTTACTTTTCATTACATCTGTTCTACTTACCTCTTCAAACCTATCAATGTAATAAGGAAAATGTGTATCCGCATTATACATATTCATTACAACAGTAACAATTAACTCATCCGCTATATCTATAAATTGCCTATAAACGGAATCACCCCCTATAACAATTATTTCATCTTCATCCTTATAAGTTTCCAATATACTCTCTACAGAATCAAACAAACCATTTTTATAATTTTCTGGGAAACAGAATTCACCATCTACAAATTTTGATAAACCTCCTAACCTTAATGACTCTTCAAACTCACTATTTAAATACTTTTTACTTGTTAAAACCACATTAACCCTATCCCTTAATGGCTTACCTATACTGTAGTAAGTATTGGAACCCATAACAATTACCTTTCCTTTTGTTTCTTTTACAAAATGCCCCATATCCTCTGGTATATCCCACATTAGTTTGTTATCTTTACCTATTCCCAAATTAATATCATGAGCAACAATTAATTTTATTTTCATATAATTTTCCTTTTTGTGTTACAATTAACATAAAGTAAAACAATAACTATTTCAACATAAAATGCAAGGAAACACTAAAATACCACAGCTTTTAATAAAAACATTTTTTTTAAAAAGAGGTTATGATAAAAAACATTTTGTTTTATCCGATATGATTGCTAATCAAAATTTAGGTGTTGCTGTAAAGTGGGAATCCAAATCAAACGATAGACCTACAATATACACTACAGTAGAAGAAGCCAACAACTTCTTAACTCAAAACAATTTCAAACAAAGTGACATCGACGACTTTTTTCAGCATATATCAGAAAAACATACACAACCAATAGATATAGAATTAAAACACTTTGAGACAAAAAAAGAGTTTGGCGAATATATGTCAAAAAAACATTTCCCCGCTGAACAGGCACAACCAACTAAGGAAGAAAAAAAAGAAAAAAAGAAAAAAGAAAATGCTAAAAAAAATAGAGAGTTTTTTAGAAGGAGACCCGAACTACTTGAACAAAGAATTAGGCAAATATCACCACTACTTGATAAAAAAATATGCTTTTTAGATTTCGAATTTGATACATTTAGAAATAAAATAATGCAAGCTGGCACCATCACACTCAATAATGGAGAATTGCAGGAATGCCATAATTATGTTTTTTGTACAAAGAGAATAAAATTTAATCCAAAAAATTACCTTGAACTCAGTCTGTTTGATGAAACAGATAGCGATCAACCCAGCAAACATAAATCAGAAAGCTTAATTAATTTATTAAAAGAACAAGATACTATTGTTGTTTTTGGCGGAAATGAAGATCGCAGCCTTCTTAAAAAACTAGGCATAGATGAAAAAAAGATTTTAGACATTCAGCACCTTTCAATGCTATCCAGTAAAATGCCTGAAACAAGATCAAGGAAAAGCCTTTCATTTTCACTTGAAACCTTTTGTTCAGAATATGGCAAAATTGACGATGAAAACTACACAAAACCTATACAGGATTATGTAAAAAAATTCTCCGAGGATCAACCAGGACATATAAAGAAAAAAAACAAATCATTATTCCTAAATGGAATCGGATTACACAATGCCATTAATGATTCAGCTGTAACACTATTTTTATTCAATGAAATATTAAAAGATTCAAATATAAGATTACTTGATAAACCTTCTCAACAAATTAACTCAATGATGATCGACAGAATAAAAGAAAAGGTTGACGATGTAAAACCGACAACCCCAAAAACAAACAAGAGAAACAAAAAAAGAGGAAGAAAAATTAGTTAATTTTTATAAATTAAACAATTTTCGTTTTTCTTCACCATACTCTTTTAGCTCCGTTAAAATATTTACATAAGCATCATTATCCCTATGAGTTTCTAATAGCTCTTCTATTTCTCTAAAATAGGCCTCTATATTGTATTCAGCATCATTTTCTGAAACCAGCTTTTCACGACAAAAATCATACCATGTTGATTTTTCATCATCACTCATACATTCCTTGAAGTTTCTACCCAAAAACCTTACGAAAAGATGATTGAATTTTTCCGTCTGAAATGAAGGTCTATAGTTTAACAAATTATCATTCTCTATGTTTTTATGCAAAAAATCCATTGATGACTTATCCATATTGCTTGCAAAACCCTGATATATAGCTTTATCTGGATTAGGCTCTTTATCATACTCTACATTAAAAACATCATTTATCTTTTTACCAATATTGATTCTTGACATCAAATCTTTTAATTTTTCCTTGTTCCTTCTTAATGTTTCAGACTGATCCTTCAATCCCAAATCTTCAGCCCTTCCCTTTATCATTGATAAATCAAAAAACATTGGTATCTTATTGACTGCTATCTTTTTAATTCCAATTCTTTCTTGCCCCTTTTCCTCCAAAACATCCTTTTTAGAATATAAATTCTCTCTAATTTCATCAACAGACATTGTTTCAAGAACACTTGGATCTTGTGTAATATCGAAAACAAAAACCTCATTCTTATTACTCTCACTGTTACCTATTTGCATAACAACAGATGATGAATTATTTTTCTTTCCATAAAATGATGAAATATGCAAAAATGGTTTCTGTTCTTTCCTAAATCTTGTTAGGTGGTTTGAAACCTCATTTTTATTATTTGATGACATTGCATAATCAAAAATAAAAGGATCTCTTTCTTTGATTATTTTTAACACCCCAATTAATGCAATAACATCGGATAGTGCATCATGAGCATTTTCGTGAACAATACCATTTGCAGCTGATAAATCCTCTAACTTAAATGATGGTAACGGATTACCATTATTATCATAGAGCGTATTACCATTTTCATCCTTAGCATCTGGAAAAACCAGAATATTTGGGTTATAAATATAAACCATCATTACAATAAAAAGACCATCCGCTCTTGAGCATCCATTTTTCCACTCTCTTTCATAAGGATCTAAATAATTTCTATAAAATAAGTTTCTTGACCACTCATCGTCAAAAGCCACATTATTATAACCAATATTACAGGTGTTTGGTCTCGACATTTCTTCATTGATTTTTTTTGAAAATTCATATTCATTAAAAACAACTTCTGGATCCTGCCCTTCAATATGCTGTGGTGTAATCCTTGTTACAAGGCAAGCCATCGGTGAAGGCAACTGATCATCCCTATTACTACAATAAATATTTATTTCACTACCTTCTATAATATTTAAGTCTTCATCTGTACGGATCCCAGCAAATTGTGAAGCTTGTGACAACCTTGGATCAATACCAAATGTTTCATAATCGTGAAAAAAGAACTCTTTAGAAGTATTTCTTGCCTTATGATATATCATTTTTTATAACCTTTTTTAAATAATTTGTAAATTTACTAATGTTACTATTATAGTCTATAAGCAATTCATTCGCAATAGCTTTTTCTTCAGCCTTATTTATAAGAGTATAACTCTTTTCTTTTTTTAACACTCCATTTAATAAGAAAAGGGCTAATATCGCATCATTAAAGGCATTATGAATGAATATATTACTACTTAAGTTATCTTTTATAAAATTTGGATAACGAGAAGTATAGAAATCTAAAATAACCCCCATATCCTCATTCTTTAACTCCCTATCAAGATAATCAGAAAGATAACTACCGTAATAATTAAATCCATCGGAAAGACTTATTTGTTCTTCATTAATTTTTTGATAAATCTTTTGTGTATCAATTATTATAGGTTTTACCTTTACACCGTACTTTCTCAAACGAATTATATCATTTGCAACTGCATGCCCCACCAAAATATCAACATCATCCAAAATATCATTGACATTCTGCATAACATCCTCTATTTTTTCAACATAATAAGGTTTTGTTAATGATAATACATTAGGATTCTTAAACGGTGATATACTTGTCTCTTCTATTTCTTTTCTTTCACAAAAATGATATTTCTTAAATGTTCCAAGCAATCTATTAAAAACAAAAATACCTACTTCGGTTATTTTATCTCTGTTAAACTCACAATCTATCGAAGCAAACACATTGGAATTTTCAACATTATCAAGTGTATTATCAACATAGCGACTTTCTTTATATAAATTATCTCTATGCTCTATAATTGATTCATGTTTTTTTATTTTTTTTAATTCAAGTAGTTTTTCATAACTGGAAACAATTAATAGTTCATCAAAATTAGCACAAGTTGCCCTATAATCACTCATATCAAAGTGACCAATCTCTTCAAAAATATCTTTTTCAGTCAGATAAACGGTATTTCCTTTTATTAGTACAGCCCTTGATTTACTAATAAAATTCTCAAGGTTTATTTTTTCTAAACCGTTCTTATTGATACAGTTTTGCACCTGATTAAGTGAATATAATTTTATTTCCATTGGTAGCTTCCGAGTTAAAATATTTTATTATTATATCATCCTTTTAACTCTTTTTCCACCTCTTTCAATAAATTACATATATGAAACCAATCAAGATATGGAAATCTTGACTTTATATAGAAATAATATTTCTCCTTATTCTCTATAACCTTCAAAACAAATAAAACTTTTGCAAAATACTTTTTAAACCCATGACGACCCGCACCACAACATGAATAAATTGATTTACCCTTCATCTTTACATAAATCAGATTGTGTATGAAGTGATTATTATACTCGTTTTTGTAAAAAAATTTTTTTGTTTTTATATAGTCATTCTTATTCATAAAAACAATTATAAATCAAATAAAAAAGGCTTCAATAAAGAAGCCTTTTAATTTTTAAATACCGAATGGTGAACCACCACCGTTACCCCTTGATCTACCTGCTGAACAGTATGCATCAGAACCAGGTGTCGTTGTATGTGTTCCAAACGGAACTGTACAAGTCCACAGGGATCCACCACCACCTCTTCTACAATCCCTTACAGCCGAGCCAAAGCCACAACGCAAATTAGCACCTACAGCAAAGCATGGATCATAATTTAATCTCTTACCATCAGCACTACCACATTGAGCATTTTGGATTACTTTATTCTTACTACATCCTATTGTTTGACCAGAACTTGTACAGTTCCAAGTCGCAACCGTATCGCTTGTACTACTTGTATAAGAACTAGCACTACCTACAGAACAAGTTTTAAATCCGCTACCACAAGATGGTGGACTACCCGCTGTTGCACTACAATTTGCATCACCCCCAGCCTTTCTAGGAGTACCTCCACAACTTGCACTACTACCCTTACATTTCCATACCCAGTTACTTCCACTCTTAGTAGGTGTTGTTGCACTACCCTTAGAGCATAATCCTGATGATGGTCTTGATGATGATGTAGAACCATCTGCCGAGCCACAGCTTCCGCTATAACTTGCACTATAAAGTGGTTTTACACACCTTGATGACGACATACCACCATTTGTACAAGTCCAACCTGCATTTCTATCAGAACAGTTCCTTGCTGTATCACTACCAACACCACACGACCAGAATGATCCTGTATTACAAGTTGGTGGTCTTGCTGTAGAGCATGATGTTGTTGCACCCGCATCATTTCTACAAGACCAAGTATAACTTGTTGAAGTTGCACCAGTATTAGTTACAGAACCTCTAGAACAAGTATTTCTTGAACTACCACAAGATGGTGATAAATAGTGACTACATGATGTAGTTCCACCAGAACGACTACATTTCCAACTTACTGTTGTACCAGAAGTCCTGATATTACTAATATTGTTTGCTGTATTTGCACATAATGCCCTACTATAACTAAATGTTCTACCATCAGTCCATCCACATGCGGGCTTATAAAGAGTACACAACACATCATTACTTCCTTGCTGAGTATTAGAACAAGCTATATCTTTACCACAACGCCATCTGTATTGACTTGATGTATCAGAAATATCTTTTAGCGATCCCCTATTACATGCATTTCTTGTTCCACCACAAGTTCCAGGTTCACCAGACTGCTTTGTTCTAGAACAAGTTTTGGTGCTTCCAGCAGCATTAGAACAATACCATCTTGAAACAGAGCTTCCACAAGAACTGTAATATCCATCAAACGAGCCACTACTACAGCTTCCATAATTCCATCCACAAGAAGGTGTTGAAACCCTATTTGCTGAGCAGTTAGATGAAGAACCACGTCTTCTTGTAGATGTTTCAGAACTACCACGACATGACCAACTATAAGAAGATGAGCCAACACTTACACTTGTAGCATCACCAGAACTACACAGACCAGAACCTGATGGTGTAGAATCAAATGTCCTTCCATTATAACTTCCACAAGAACCATTATAACTTGGGGAGTTTTTATATTTACTACAATTCGTAGAATGGGAACCATTTCTACAACTCCAGTATGCTCTTGTTGAATGTCCAGTATTTAAATTATAATCACTACCCCTTGCACAATTATAAAATCCACTTCCACAAGCTGCCGTTCTATATGCCGAGCAACTTGTTGACTGACCTTTATCATTTGTACAGCTCCAATTCCATTTATTTGTTGTAGCAGAAACATTGGATGAACTACCACTAGAACAAAGACCGCTTGTCGGCTTACTTCCATAGGTGCCACCATCTTTTGAACCACAAGAAGCATTTATATAATGTTTACAATTTATGTAACCACCACCTCTATTACATCTCCAACTAACAGTTGTACCAGAAATACTCTTATTACTGATACTGTTAGAGCTGTTTGCACACTTGATGCTATCAGATCTTTCAGAGCTATAAGTACCATTATTTATATAACCACATTTCGGCTTATAAGTAGAACAATCTATTCTTCTTCCTGGTGCAACAGTATTAGTCCCTGCCGTATTAGCACCGCATCTCCAAAGGTAATATGTACCATTATCTGAAATGTCTGAGAAAGAACCTCTCGAACACTGGTTCCTACTTCCACCACATACACCATACTCTGATGATGTATTTTTAGATCTACTACAGCTTGTGGTATCATTACCAGCTGCATTTCTACAAGTCCAAGTTGAAGTTGTTGACGAAAGAGAACTTGTATACCCAACGAATGATGAACCAGTTGCACAACCACCAAACGATGAAGTATTACACTTAGCTATTCTATCCGCAGAACAGTTAACATAACCACCCGATCTATTACATCTCCAAGTATGTTTACTTGCTGTTGTGTTAAAGTTTGAAGAACTAGAACCACTTGCACAAAGACCACTATCTGAAGAGCTTAATCCATTAAGAATTTGACCATCTCTACTACCACAAGACGGTGTAACGGCGTCACATATTACTCTTTCGCTTGGTGCTCTTGTATTTGTACCACTAATATTTGTACCACAAGACCATCTATATTTACCGCTAATATCTGAAACAGAACCCAAACTACCGCTAACACAAGTATCTTTATTTACACCACAAGTACCTGAATCAGTAGGTGAAAGTTTAGATTTAGAACAACTAACAGCAGCACCATTATCAGAATCACAGTTCCAAGTCGATGTTACTGATGATAATGGACTTGTGTACCCATCAAAAGTACCTCTTGAACAACCACCAAATGATGAAGTGTTACAAGCCGCTGTTCTGTAACCAGTACATGATGTTGACTTAGAACCATTATTACAATTCCAAGTGTATGATGTACCATTACCATTCACAGAGAAGCTACTTGAAGAACCTATCGAACATAACGCAGAGCTTCCAGAAGAAAGACTTCCATGCAAACTATTTGCAGCTGACCCACAAGATGGATTTCTATAAGCCGAACAAGATGTAGACACACCACTTGGATTATCACAGTCCCAAGTTATATTTTGTGAATTTGTTTTCAAAGAACTAATTGTACCCGTTGCACACATATTACTTGTTGAAGTTGAAAGTGAACCATAAGTACCACCATTTCTACTACCACAAGTTGCATATTTGTAAGCAGTACAACTTCTTGTTCCACCTAATCTATTACAATTCCAAGTGTATGTTAACCCTGAAAGATTTAGTGACGAAGCACTTGAACCTGATCCACATAGACCTGAATTTGATAGTGATAAACTACTAAATGTTGAACCAGTTGCAGTACCACAAGTAGGCTTCTCAGAGAAACAAGTTTTTAATTCACTTGGCTTCCTTATATCTGTGCCTGCTATATCTGTACCACAACTCCATCTATAGAAAGAACCATCATCACTTGTATTTCTATAAGTTCCGTTATCACAAGTATCCTTGTTTACACCACAAACACCCATGTCTGTTGGTGCCAACTTCTCCCTATAACAGTTAGGCGATTTTACACCTTGATCATTAATACATCTCCATATCGCAGTTAAGTCACTGTTAGCACTTATATAAGAATCAAAAGTACCTCTTGAACAACCACCATATGTAGAATTATCACAAGCCGCTGTTTGGTATGCCTTACAAGCTATTGTTCCACCATTTCTATCACAATTCCAAGTATAGAAAGGATATGTACCACCTGTTCTACTGAAACCTGAAACAGTTGACCCACTTGCACACACATTAGAGCTTCCACTTGAAAGAGAATTATAAGAACCACCATTCCTTGAACCACAAGCGGCAGCTTCTACCTGACATTCAGCTTCAAAACTTTGTTTTGTAGTAAAGTTACCATCAAGATTAGATCCGCAAGTCCAATTGTAAGATCCCGCTTGGTCAGCAACATCAGAGAAAACACCACTTGTACATGTATCTTTCAAACTACCACAAACACCATTATCTGCTGGTGGATTCTTTTCTTTTGTACAAACGGGGCTTTCTACACCATTGTCATTTTTACACTTCCAAGTTGCATTATCATCATTAACATCACCAAGATTTTGTGATATTACACCAACACTACAACCAGCAAAAGTTGTATTATCACATTTTGCTGCCCTGTATGCAGAACATATCTTAACATTACCAGCATTATCACACTCCCAAGTGTATGTTGTAGCACTTAAACTAAAGTTATTCGCACTACCACTTGCACAAAGGTTAGAACTTCCAGCACTTAAACTGTTAAATGTATCACCAACAGCACTACCACATCCTGCATTTTTCTTAGCAGAACATGCACTTGTCGAAGTACCTAAACTACAATTCCAAGTAAAGTTATCAGCATTTTCATTAAATGACTGCACACTACCTCTTGTACAAAGACTTGAATTAGAAGAATCCAAGCTCGCAAAGAACTGACCATCAGCAGAACCACAAGATGAAGTTCTTATTGCAGAACAAGAAACTTTTGAAGTTCCACTCTTACAATCCCATGTGTATCTCTCATCTTCAGTTGTGAACAACACATCTTTACCTACAGAACAAAGAGATCCTAGACCGCTTACCAAGCTACCTGAAGTGTCGCCATCAGAAGAACCACAAACAGCATTCTTGTTAGCCATACAATTTGCACTTGATGTTCCATTATCACATTCCCAAGTGTAACCTTGTGTATTTTCTGCAAAGTTTACACTATTACCAAAACTACAAAGATTAGAGTTTGAAGATGTTAAACTAGCAAATGTACCATTATGCGAAGAACCACAAGAACCAGACTTATATGCAGAGCAAGACATTGTAGAACTACCACTGTTACAATTCCACTCATAGTTGCTTCCATTCAATACCATATCTGAAGCTTTGCCAATTGCACAAAGACCTTCTAACGGTTCGCTAGAGAAAGTACCATCATTAGCAACACCACAATCAGCATTTCTATAAGCAGAGCAACCAATAGATGCTGTACTATTTTCACAATCCCAGTAATATTGCTGAGAACCTTCTATAAGATTATCCATAAAACCAGTTGCACAGAAGCTCGACACTGACATGCTTGCACTCATTGTAGCGAAAGTTCTACCATCAGAATTACCACAAGTTGGCTTCATATAAGAGAAGCAAGACTCTGTTGTGGTAGATGTTCTACATTCCCAATAGTTTCTTAAAGAATCACTTGATACATTCTGAACTGTACCAGAATTACAAAGACCAGATGACGTACTAACAATCGGATCTGTTACAGTTGCCTGCTTAGTGCCACATCCCGCATCCAAAATTCTATTAGCAGAACAAGAAACTAATTCGCCATTTGAGTTATTACAAGTCCAAGTATAGTCTGTTGGATTTGTACTAAAGCCATTTACCCTACCTACAGAACAAAGTGTTATAGAGTAATCATTAAGCATTTCATAAGAATTACCATTCGCAGAACCACAAGTCGGTTGCTTGTAAGATACACAAGAATCCTGCGAATTACTTGTATCACCAACACAGTTCCAGTTGTACTGAGTCCCATTTTCAGAGAAAGAGTTTACATAACCGCTATCGCACAAACCAGGTGTCGTTTCATTGATAGTACCAGAGTATGTATTACCATCCCTACTACCACAACTAATTTTCTTATATGCTTCACAAAGACTATCTTCACCAGAAACTCTACATCTCCAGCTATATGTTGTACCGCTTAAACCAAAGTTTACAACATCACCTGTATCACAAAGACTTGAATCAGAAGAGTTAAGTGTATTTAATATTGAAGCATTTGCACTACCGCAAGAACCCTTATTTTTAGTACACTGTTTAGCAGTACTTTGTTTTTCATAATGTGTTGCTGGTAAACTTTGACCGCACTGCCATACGAACTCTGTAGGAGTATCAGACAAGTCAAATAAAGTACCACTTGAACACTGATTCACATCAGTTCCACAAGTACCCTGATCAGAAGCTGTTGCCTTTTCCATAGTACAAACATCACCTTCTACACCTGAAGCGTTAGAGCAAACCCAAGAAGCTTGTGGTGAAGTTAGTGTACTAACAAACTTTTTAAAGTTACCTATATTACATTCGCCTATTGCAGAGCCACACTGTGCTTTTTGATAAGCATTACAAACTTTTTCAGATGGACCATTTTTACAAGTCCAAGTATATGTACTTCCAGACTTTGAAAACCCTTCAACAGAACCATTTTGGCAAAGACCCGTTGAAGTTTCATCTAAAGAATCAAAAGTTTGATTACTTCTAACACCACACTCATTTTCTTTATAAGCCTTACAAGAAACATTGCTTGTTGTATCACCATTAGTACACTCCCATTCAAACAAATCACTATCTGAATTAGAGAAATCTACTACAGAACCCCTATAACAAAGATCCAGTGAAGTCTCTTCAAGAGTTTCAAAATCCTTACCATCACTTTCACCACATATTGGATTTCTATAAGCCCTACAAGATTGCGTTGTTGCACCACTGTTACATTCCCAAGTATATTCATTAACCGATGATGCAAAGTTTTCAACACTACCTACAGAGCACAAATCTGTACTGTTTTCTGAAAGTGAATCAAAATTACCTTCATTCTTTGTACCACAACCAGAGTTTTCGAATGCAGAACAAGATGTTGTTGAAGTACCACTATTACACTCCCATTCAAAAACACCACTTCCATGATTGAAGTTTATTGCATCACCAATATTACAAAGATTTGTTGATGTTAAATCTAAAGAGTTATATGTACCACCATTATTTGAACCACACTCAGAGTCTTTAAATGCAGAACAAGATGTAACAGAACTATCATTTTTACATTCCCAAGTAAATCCTGTTCCAGAATTATCAAAATTCTCTACAGTACCTATATCACATAGGTTTCCAGAATCAGACTCAAGAGTTGAAGGGTTGCTACCATTATCACTACCACATACCGCTGTTTTATAAGCACTACAAGCTATATTTTCAGAACCATTAGAGCAACTCCACAAGTAATCGTCGCCATTATCAGTTACTGTTCCACTTGTTCCTGTTGTACAAAGATTAACAGAAGGTTTTGTAGAATGTTCTGAATTCGCTGAAGAACCACACTCTGGAGTTAAATTGGCACTACAATTAGCTTCTGCACTTCCGTTAATACATTTCCAAGTATATCTATCGCCTAGTGTGTTAAAACTATCAGGCGAACCAATACTACAAAGGTCTACATTACCAATATTTAAACCAGAAAATGTGCCACCAAGAGCATCACCACAAGAAGGTGATTTATCCGCACTACAGCTAACAGTATCCTGATCTGTAGAACAAGTCCAATTATAAACAGAACCAAACTCTGTTATAGATGATGGATTACCAGAACTACACAAATCACCCGTTGCTGGCGCTATAGAAGTTGTAGAGCCATTTGCCGCACCACAACCAGAAATCCTTGTCGCTTCACAAACTTCAGACACCGAAGAAGAGTTATTACAAGTCCAAGTGTATTTACTTGTAGTTGGGTTAAAACTAAATGTCTGTGCTGTACCAGCACCACATAAATCTGCTGAACTACTCGTTAGATTACCAACAACAGTGTTGTTTTTAGAGCCACAAGAACCTTCTTTGTAAGAGAAACATGAAGTACTTCCATTCTCATTCTCACAATCCCAGTTAAATTTATCTTTATCTGTGTCATAAAAACCTTTAGCATCACCTATATAACAAAGATCAACACTTGTTTCATCTAGAGTACCACTAATTCTACCCTGCTCGTAACCACACTGTGGAGGAACACTACCCTCATCTTCACAGTTTCCATATAAACAAGGTTTTTCGCTAAATGATATTGCCCTTATATTGATCGTTTCATTTCTTTCACCATCAGTAAACTTAAGTTTTATTGTTGCGTCACAGTTTTGCTGATATGCTTCATCATCCGCCTTAAGACCTACATAAACCTTATCATTATAATAATTAAGCTTTTGACAATCCTCAAACTTTTGTTCTGCCGAATTAAATGCACCCGCATTCATAACCTGATTTTCATTTTTACCACATATTCTACAATCAGAAGTTGCCTCAACTATTTCATAATCCCATTGACATGTATCTGTTGCACATTGCGTTTCAAACCATTTATTAAAAGGCTTATCATCAATTAATGGATAAACTATAGCAAGCTCTTTTCTATCTTTATCCTCAAAAGAACCTGTTTTTAAATTCCTATTACAAGTACCCGTATCAGCCCATTCTAACTGTAGATTAGGATCATACTCTGGTGATATTTGACAACCAGCTTGAACAGTCCAATCTTCAGGCTCTAGTGCTTCACCCCTACAATGTTGTGATAATCTAAATTCCCACTTATCACCAACACACTGAGCTTCACCTACAGAAATGTATGCTGTAGAACAACTCTTATCTGCACCAGCATATGCTTGTATTTCATCAAATACTTGAATAGTATCCATGTTCCTTGAAGATGGCAAATCAAACTTGAAGTTATATGTATCATTGTCTGAACTTGTCCAAGATATTGTATAATCAGTTTGTGCTGTACATGCAATAGACTGGTCTATTGGAGGATCAGCAGGCTTAGGATTTGTTGTTACGGACATAGAAGGAGTATAACCCTTAACACAGTTACTTTGATAAACATCCCAAGTACCATCGCCCATACACCTATAACTTTCTAAAACCTTACCCGTTGTAACCTGTCTATGTTGTACTGTTTCATCACCTGTCTGATCAGCAATTCTTAACTGACAACTTGTTGATGTTAGCTTAGAATATGTGCTATCAAAAATACCCATTGGGGATTGACAAAAACTACCACTCTTTTCTATCTGATCTGTTACACAATGAGTGTAACCTTCATCATCAAGGTATCTACATCTTGCACTATAACCTTTTTCACTCCATGCTGGAACTTCAAAATAAGGCTCGTTAAAAGTACCTTGATTCGCATAACATAATTTTTGACCTATATCATTACAAGTACTATTAGAATTTTCAGCAACAATATTACCATAATCACAATAGTAAGCCCTACTACCTATTTTTCCATCAACAGTATTTGGCAAGAAAACTCTAGAACCAGCAGAAATTACTTTGTTATAACCGTCATGTTGACAAGTATCACCACCTTTTGTCCAACTACCAGATGATATACCACCCGTACAATCTTTTGGTGCACATATTTCACTTTCTGTATCCCATTTTCCATCATTACACTTTAACCTTCTCAAGCCATCGGTTGCTGGATTTTCATTATTTAATGTAAGTATCTCACCTGGTGTTGTTCTTTCTTCTGAAAAATCCGCATTAGACTTTGAGCTATGATTACACCTATTTGCTGTTGCAGGCATTGTATCCCAACTATAGTTACTAAATGCATTATCACAACTTAAAGTACAAGACTCACTTCTTATCTCCCAGTTACCATCCCAGCAAAATGCTTTTATTTCGCCTTTTGAGTTAAATGGTGAATGAGGATCACCAGTTGTATGCAAATTACCATGATCTGTTGCCGCAAGAGTAAAACCACACCCCTTAGCAGTCGTATACTCTATCTCAGGGCAATTTTTTGGAACATAAACACACTCATATGCACCATCTACTGGTGCCCACTCTCCATCAAAACAACGCATTTTTGCAGTTGATAAAACCTGATCGTATCTATCCTCCCAGTTATCATTTACCATATCAGGGAAAGTACCATCCATTGTAGTTAGTGGATATGAAGCATTACCAGATCCTGTAACCATACCAGAAACAGCTTCAGGCATAACAGCCTTACAATCAGGTTTTGGCTCATATCTTATTGTGTTAGAGCCACCACCAGATGTTGCCCATTCTGGAGATGTAACAGGCCACGTCGCAACTGCACCAGCCTCACATTTTTTAGGCATCTGTATGCATGTTCCCTGTTGTAATGTCCAGTTACCATCATAACAGATAAATGACGCACTACCTTGATACCTATCACCATCTCTTTCATGAATAACTTGATTTACATCATAGTCAGAACCTGTTTCTATAACACCGCTACATTGACCACCCCAATTTAACTCTACCGAAGCACACTCTTTTGTATTATTAACTGGAGTAAATGTTGCACACATACATTTTTCATAAATATATTCTATAGATATACTTTCAGAGTACTCCCTTGTTAATGATTCACAAAACATATGTGACTCTTCAAATGAAACATTGTCCGAAGCACTTGATTCGGTTATATACCCACCATCAATAAGTTGCTGTGGACTACCATAGTCGCAAAACCTATTTACAGTCTGTTCCTGCATAGCATATAAATTGTTAGAAAAAACAATTCCAGACAGTACTAAAATTACATTAAAACAAGATAATATTTTTTTCATGTGTGCTCTTTAATTTTATTATTATAATTACATCTTATAATATAACACAAGTATTATTAAAAAAAAGATATAACAATATCTTATTTGTTTTTTATAGTATTTTAATAAAAAAAAGACAACCGAAGTTGTCTTTTTTATTATGAACCACATGGCTTGGTATCTAAGATTGGTCTATTACCTCTGCCGTCCCAAACACATTTATTCATATCTGCATTAGGTTCAAACCTACCACTACAGTTACAGGATACTGGTGTTGCAACGGTACAATTTTCAGGTTCCACACTATTAGAACGACCAGAGTGTATTCTAATTTCACACTCGTTACTTTTTATGCTACCTACCTGACATTTCCATGTAAATGTTTCCACAATACCTTCTCCTGCTGGACCAGCCCCTTCTTCTCTATTTTTATCTACCGCCGTACCATTTTCACACTCGTAAGAGGATTGGGATTCAGCACCAGAACCAGACCACATTGTTGTACCAGAAGCAAAACAAGCATTCCTTCCACAAGCTGGAACTTCAGTATCACAAGTCAATCCAGAAGATGTGCATCTTAAAGTAGTATTTTCTGCAAGCTCATTAACACCATTATGACAACTTGAGGTTGGTTCAACATTAGCTCCCAACACGTCGCCACCACTCATTATAGTTTCACCAGAATTAGCACCTACTGTTAACTGAAGATTACAAATTTTAGCACTATTCTGATTACCATTTTTAACAAGCGGGCAAGTTACAGTATCCCCAACTGCACAATCAAATTCTGGTTCACAGCTTGGCTCTACAGTCTTCCACTCAGCTACTCTACCATCTTCACCACAAATAGAACACTCTGTTGAATAAATTGGACCAGTTGTTACCATTTGATTCTCCAATGACTTACAAATACCACTATCCGCTATATAGCCACAAGGACAAAAACCAGTTCCCGTATCTCTAGTATCGCACGAAGAAACACCGTCTAAAGTTACACAAGCATCAATATCTGCTCGATAAAAGTGACCATCAGGACAATCAGTACATTCATCACCCTTACATTCGCAACTTAAATTTTGCACATCCCACAAAACCCTGAAATCATCACCACCTTCACTATTTTCATATGCCGTTCCAGAACAACTGTAACAAGAAGGTTCATCATAATCACTACATTTTATTGCAAAATCAACAGTAGTTGGATAACCACTATATTTAGAACCAAAACTTGTACCATTATTATTAAAAAATGATGTTTCACAAGCAGTTCTTATTAAAGTATCCGAAGGCCTATCAACATTACTTATTGGCGATGTATAACCTAAACCAATAGACTCTAGACCACTTGCAGTCATACTCCAAGTTTCTGTTGCTCTAATCTCCATATTTGACTCTCTACTAGAATTACAACTTAACTGACCTGTACAGGATAAATTCTCACTGTCGTATCTTCTTGAATAACTATCACCAAAGAAACCATTACTTGATGGAAAATTCACACTATATTCTGTTCCGTCACAACTATGCGTAACACTCTCATGACCTATTTTGCAATCATATTTTTCTACAGGACACTCATCACCTTCACAAGTATCAGAACAAGTTTTAGTCCTATAACCGCTTTCGCAAACCCAGACATAGCTTGTTTCACCATTTATTGGATTAACGGTTTCGACAATATTACCATCATCAGTACCCTCTATACAAAAATTAGAGTCTGGATCAACAACCTTTGTCATACAAGTTCTTGTAGCCGAAAAGTTATCATCACTTATAAAACCACTAAAATCATCTTGTAGAGTACCATTTTCAGAACTACATTCTACATCAAAATATGCATTTGCCTCGCCCCTTAAATCACTTTCACTTTCACCATCCGATATAGTTTTACTAAATGAAAGAGTACCGAAATTATCAACTATTTCAGCACTACCACACACTGGGTTAGGATGACATTCTTCAGTTGCATCACTAAAATCCCACTCCCCATCAAAACATTTTGCATTTCTTATTATTCCATGAACTGTAGGGAAATCTTGGATTTCTGTATCAATAAAGTTGCCATTTTCTGTAACCCCATCTTCCTCAAAAATATATTCATGAGCTGTTACTGGCATCTCTATATTACATGCACTTCCTACTAACCTAGTCTCTGTACCACAATCTTTTGGATCATAATGGCACTTTTCTATTAGGTAATCTTCTGTTATTGATGGATTGTTGGCAATAAGCCTTACTAACTCCTGATCGTTTATAGAACCATCAAAACAATATAAAGTTTTCTTACTTCTTTCTGCCACATACCTTTGATCAAAATTATAAGAATCGAGATCAGATATTGAAGCAACACCATTATTCTCTGCTGTTGCTATAATTGCATACCCAGTTCTCATTTTTTCTTCAAGTTGTGCTTCGCAATTCTCTATACTAGGATTATCTACAGCCCAACTAGGGAAAGTTACACCCCACTCATGAACTTCATCCAAATCATTACAAACTTTAGGCACTTTAGTACAAGTAGACGCGGTAGCAAGATATTCCCATTCACCATCCCTACATATAAAAGATCCGTTACCTGTAAATGCCTCTTCGTCGTCACCCCTCAGTGACTCATCATGAGCTATTTTTATTCGTTGCATATGACCTGCTTCTACAGCTTCACCAATACAACCCATCCATTTACCATCTTTTTCAGTACCTGACCACCTTAGCTCCTCTGCACTACATTTTTGACCTCCACCAGTTCCATCTACAACAAAAGGAACAAAAGAACCCATACAATACATGAATGTTTTTGAATCAACACGATTATTATTTTTTAAATTATTAATTCTTCTTTCAATATTATTTATTAAATAATCTGAACCATTTCTTTGACCATTATCGCCATTAGAATAGTCTGGTGATATTCTACTATCATCATCCCTTAAATCCTTCAACCTATTTTCTAATCTTCTGATTTCATCTCTATTTGATTGGGCAGCAATCCTACCATACTCTTCGCAGTAGGCTTGTGCTTGTCTTACGGTGAGTATATTTGGCTGGAGAGAAAATCTATTATATTCCTCTTCAACGGCAGAATTCCTTTCAGCAACCGAAGAAAAAGAGTAATCATCATAAGTTGTCACTTCTTGACGATCACCACTACTTATTATATCATCCTGAGCATTAAGACTAAAAGTCGAAAAACCGACGATAAACAATGTTGAAAAAAACAATTTTTTACTTATATTACTCATTTTCTATCCTCCTCTGTTACACATGTTGGGTCTGAATTATATTTAGCAAAAGATACCCATCGACCACATTTACAATATTCTTTTCCTATCGGGGGTGTACCATTACACTGAGCATCAGCCTTCGGAACACACTTACAATTTTCATCTAATGATTCTGAAACAATCTTCCACTCTAATGGATTACCTGGATTTTTTCTTTCACAGCTAAAATGAGATACACAACTTAATTGGTATTTTTCATTAATACATTCTTGACCATTTTCATTAGCTGGAACATACGCTATTGTTCCTACCCGATAAGTCCCACCGGGCAAACTAAATGTCACATCAACTAAATCTGAAACTGCCTTTTCTGAAAAGTTTTTTTGTGGACAAAAATAAATAGGAACATTTGGGTTATCATTGTAAGCAGTAAACTGCTTTATGCAATTTTGTATGTTTTTTTGATTTACTTCATCAGAATTACCAAAAAAACCTCTGTTTTCATAGCTTTCTAGACACCTTCTAACATCAAGTGAAGGCTCTACACTACCACTTTCTAAAGCAGCCTTGTCATCCATCCCATAAAAGCCTGATTTTAAACCCATCGTAAAAGCACATAAGTTGTAACCCAATCTTGGATCTCCTGGTGCATAAACCGTAACACCAGTCGCCTTATTTGTTAAACCAGCACATTTTTTTAGAGACTTACCAATATAGGCATTGTAATTCTCTTCTGGAATACCATAAGCATGAGCTTTCATACCCTCTTCTATCCCATAAATGTACATACTAACAGCCTCTGAGTAACTACCGCCACCAGAGTTTCCATTTCCACCAGAACCAGGTCCTTTATTACCACCTTTTCCAGCAAAAGATACTGTTGAAAAGGCTAGAAGCGCAATTGATAATATTGTTATAATTTTTTTAGAAAGCATTTTTTTTATAGTTTTTGTTATTATAAGACTAACACAAAAAAAATCTTTTAAAAGATTATGCCAAATCAATATTAATTTTATTATTATCTTATTAATAAAAAAAAGAGCCGTTAAGCTCTTTTTTATTTTTCTAGTTTTGCTTTACCTATATTGTATAGTGATTGATACTTTATATCCTTTAGCAATCTTGCCACAAAAAGTCCAAATTTCGTCAACCCATATTTATCATCAATCTCTTCCAAAAGATTCTTCTTTTTCAAATACCAAATATGCATATCAAGTGCCTTTTCACTATAATGAACTAAAGATAAAATATCTTCAAAGCCATATTGGGAAAAAACATTATCTTCAAAGTTGCTATTTTCAAAACCATTCAAATCCTTCTCTTCTTTGTATTTTTGCAGACCAACATTAAATAATCTTAGTATTAATGCTAATGATTGCCTGTTATAAAATGTTTTTGAATGATTTTTTACTACCCTTTTTTCCTCACTACCTGTATAACGTGGACCTCTATAAATAGACTGGAATTTTATATCTTTTAAAATATAAGCCCATTCTCTTCCTTTATTAGTAACTTCAATTTGTCTTCCTATGATGTTTTCAATATCAAGATTATCTTCTACC
>MDTC01115636.1_pt1 | contig 20125 bp, 22 predicted proteins | sample 811181 | NCBI WGS metagenome assembly MDTC01 (sample SAMN05326644, study PRJNA326480) | marine metagenome | isolation source: seawater | place: Pacific Ocean: North | collected 2011 | reverse complement strand
TCCCACCAATGCCACCGATGACGATCCCGAGTCCCATCAGGAACACCTGTTGCGCTCCCACCATCCACTCGTCGCCTCTCAGAACCCCGAGAATCCAGCTGAACAAGGAAACAGGGAGTAGTCCCACCGCGTCCTGAATCATCGCCTTAACGACGCTAAGAATCTGCATAGCAGCCATCCTCTTTCTATGGGAGTTTTGGGAACTGAAAATTCAAATTTGAATTTCCCTTGTCCTGAAACTTTCACTTTGGAAAGATTCGTGAAGGTTATTCTTCGCGATGGCATCCACTACAAACGCTTGGGGAACTCGGTTCGGTCTCTTGGAGAACATTCATCGTACCGCGCAGGACAACTCTGTCTTGCGTGAACTGAAGAAGAGATCCCATGAAGCGGTCAGTCGGGCTGCTTATGAGTGTGGAGAAACATCAGACGCAGGGTCCGAGCCACTGAACTACGACGATACCAGTTCCTTGTTTCCTAATCGGGACAAGGTAGGTGTCTTCGTTGGTTGTGCGGAGAGGGAAGGACGACCGCAGGCTGGGCTCGAAGAAGTGACGAAGCTATTCCCCCTCTTTCGAGTAGGGAGTACTTCACACCACATCGGGCTCGCAGCTATCCTTGATGAGAGGGACAGCTTGCGAGAACAAGTCCAGACTTGGAAAGACACTTGCGCGCGTCACGTGTGTAACATCGTCCAACACCAAGAAGACATTAATTGGATGACTGAGCGTGGTGGGTGTGGAACATACCATGAGTGGTCTGTGGATCAAGATGTGTCGGAGAATGGTGGATGCGACTGTGTCGCTATCCGTAAGTGGGATGAGTGGAGGAATTCCGTGTGTTACCGGGCTGGGCGAGACGAGGATGAACCTGCGAATTGGTGGGAGCTCATTGCTATGCTCGACCGGATGTGGGGGGAGGAGATCTCCTCCCTTACTCATGCGAACTTGGAGGCCGCAAAAAAACATGACGTGCTTGTAGAGAACGCTCAAATAGCGGTGGAAGAGATCAAGGTTCTGAAGGAGGAGGTCGAAACTCAGAAAACAGCTTGTAAGAACAGTTGGGCGGCTCAGGAAGAAAGGGATGAGTCCGCGATGGCTGAGATCCGAAGGTTGTCGGCTGAGAAGGAGGCCCTGAAGCAGAAAGTCCAAGGTATGGGACATCTGCTCAAGAAAGAACGGGAGAAGTATGTGAAGCTCAACCACAAGTATGAAGAGAGCGTGAAGGACCGCGTGGATGCGGCTGAAGCTGTCGAAGCTCATGTTCAGAAAAACGAACTTCTGGATAAAGCTATGAGACAGATCCTTCAGCTCAGCGCAGCTGTCGTAGAGGATGATGAATAGAAAAAAGAAAATACAAAAACAAATCAAGAGAAAGGCAAAAAAAATTTTTTTGTTTTTTATTGTTTTTATTGTTTTTTATTGTTTTTATATCACTCTAGGTTCAGAAGACACTCACCCACCCCACCATGACCTGGGTTTGATGTTCCGTACTTTTTCTTCAATTTCTCGCACGGCGGCCTTTTGCCACGCATCCAACGCTGGACGATCGTGACGGAAGGCATGGAAACAACTTTGAACTTTCTTAACCTTCTTGTCCATATCCTCTAACCTACCTACAACCTTCTCCAGCCTCGCATTAATACAATTCAGCACTCTGGCATCCCTCTGATGAATTTCATTTCGCATTTCATTTTCTTTCGCCAACTGCGTTTCCTTCATCATCTTAACCTCCATCTCCAACTCATTGAGTTTATCCTCGAGGGGATTGAACTCTGGTTCGACCACGAGTGGTTCCCACTTTTCTTCGCGAACTGAAACGATCTTTTCGACCGCTCTCGCCAACTTCTTCGCGAAGAACTTCCCGAATGCCGCGCAATCCACTCCTGCGAGCTCCCTGAATGTCGCCATCCACGCTCCTTCTAGAATCGGCAATCCCTTCACATAACAGAAACCTATATGCCCTTGTATCTCCACCCACCGATAGTAGGAGGATGCTCCCCAATCTCCATACTTTTCAGTATTTGGGAAGACTCCAGGGGGTCCGCAACCTTGGTTGCCTACTCCTCCTCCCAACCGCCACGGTCCATCAACATCGAATTTGCTGACATACATCGCGACATATGGTTCCAAGTTCCTGTCAATACCCAGAATGAACTGAGTAACATTTTCTTCTTGCCAATGTCGAGATCTCCCATCATAACTGTTGTCCACCATCTGAGTCCGACCAGAGCCTTCGTCACGGATGTATAACCAAGTTGCGAGAACAACTCGTTCAGTTGCTTCACCAGCCGGAACTTTTTGATCGTTGAGTTCCTCTGGTATTCTCGGATAATCGGTAAAGTACCTCCTCCCACTTTCCTCCGTCTCCCACGAAATCAGTGTCGGTGGTCGCCCTTGTAAAAGTGGACGACACCCCTCAGGGAGGTATCCACTCCCCCGACATCCACTGAGTCGGAGCCGACATTTACTCTTGTCTGAACCCATCCTAAAGAGACCCACGTCCGTCAAAGGATTACTAGAACGGAAGTGGGGAGGACAGGGTTGAGGGGCTCCTGGACCGCTGTCGCAAGATCGCTTATGTGCGTCATCCACCCAACAGACATCTTTCCACAGGATGTCGGTCTCTTTCCTCCCACCAAAAAGACCAGATTCTTCATCGTCGATGTTCGCAGCCGTAATGAAACAAGCTGCGGGCATCGTTATTTTTTCTTAATCTATTAATACAATACGACTTCAAATTTAAGGATTTGACCTCCTTCTCAAAATTTGAATTTCTGATTGAACAAAGATAATGGATATGGATGGGAAGACCTAGATCTTTCAGGTCCATATTCAATCTGCCAGGGTGCCCGAGTGGTCTAAGGGAAGGGGGGAGACCTCCTTGGTCTGATCGTTCCGTCACAAGATACCTCTGAATCTATGGTTGAAGATGACTGATCACCATATGATATCATTTGCTGCAGGAGGAGCGCGAGTAAAAGGCGTGCTCAGGTTTAACAAAAGGTCTTATTGGGAAGAGACTTACCTGAGTCTGACTGTGACGGGGTGTGAAGTTAAACAAACATCGCGGGTTCGAATCCCGCCCTTGGCATCAAGTCCTCACACGAGGCATTTTTTTTACAAATTTGAAACTTTCTTGTTTTGAATTATAAATTATTTAACATGGACGATTTCAAAAATCGTATGATCTCAAACAACATCCCTACGATCAAGAAGGTTTGGCCAACCTATGTCTCAGTCTCTTCAATCAACATCATCCCTCTACGAAATAATGAATGGGTTCCGCATCAACACCGTCCTCGAAGGATCTCTATGAAACCAAACTACAACAAGAAAAACCGTCGTCTAGGAGTCATCAAACAACCCGGCGGATCATCTTGTAACCAACGCAGATGATTCACATCCCGTCCAACATTTTAATCGAACCTCTTTTAAATTTGAATCAACTTTTTTTTTTAAGTAAAATATTTTAACATGCCGATTACATCACCTTTTCATAATGCCGCAATTTTGTCGATCGTAGATTATTCCAAGGAATATAATCAAAATGTATTTCCTCTTATCGGAAGACTCATTTACGATCTAACTGGTATCATTTCAACTTCAGGTCACCCCCTTCCAGGAGAAATCAAAGAAGCTCTCGAAAAACATAAAATGAAACAATGTGCGATCTTTGGATGGGGCGATAATGAAGAAAAACATCAAAGGAAACATTGCGCACGATGGCTTATGAAAGTAGAAAAGAAATTGAAAACAAACGATTTGAACGACCTTACATGGTGCGATGTAATCACGTATTTGATGTTCATTCAATCAAACTGTCATCACTTTGGCCATCGCGTTGTATCTAAGATATGTAAGTCACCAGAATCTTTCATGAACTTCTTCTACAAATCAAAGAATGGTTTTGAACCTGAAAAGACCCTCGAACAATGTAAAGGTTCAAATTCATCGGGTAGTGTGGAAGCTCACCTGTTGAAATATAGAGACGCTTCTTGGGCCATACAAAGTAGAGCAAGGGATCCATCACAAAAAGCAGAACTCCTCTCCTACTACTGGGTTGAGGCATTTTATCTAGATAAGAAAGAACTTTTACTGTTTAATGATCTCGCAACCCCCACAAAACCCCGTAGGACTCTTGGATGGACTTCAAGGCAACACGATTACATCCCTTGGGGATCTGTATTGAACTTACTAAGGTCATATTATGAATTACCTCCTCTCAGTGGAGAATATTCCCTCGGAATTATCTCCGCAAAACAACCCGCCATGAATAATCAAAATGAACATAAAAATAATCCAGAACCATGTAATAATCTCTGGATGGCATCTGTTGTCGGTTTAGTGACATATATCGGAATGGCTCTTTTGAAAAAATAATTTATCATTTCATTAATATTTTAGGATTATATTTTTTTTAAATTTGATTCTTTTTTATGGTGAGTAATAAAAATAAAAAATAAATAAAAATTATCATTAAACAATGTTATATCTTTACACAATTATGATGCACGCCTGGGATCTGGACGCGGATACCCATTCATACTTCCGAGAATATCTGGATGTCTTCATCAACAAACGAAAGATCTCAAAAGAGTTAAGGGAGTTTGTTCTGAATACCCGTAGTCGTGCTATCACATATTATATTCGTCCAAATCGTGATGTAAAAGACGATTTCAATGAGTTACGGATTAGTTTACCTCGTCGGGTGGGGGGGAAGAAGAGAGGTACCCCCATTCCTATTGAAAAGATTCATCCCCCGCAATACTATCACAATGCAAGAAAGCTCATTGCACCATCAAGACCACACACAAATCCTTAACGATGTTTATTTAAGAATATCTGAAAGAAATATAAGTATACAAGTTTTGATAGGAAAATGTGCGAGTGTCATAAGATTAATTGGATGAGCATCCTAACGACTGGTAAATATGAAATGATGGATGGATCTCCACAACAAGATGGAATCAGTTGCGACGATAAAGTGAATGAAGACAAAATGACAATGAAAGATTATGTTACTATTTGTAAGTATATCCCCGGGGAGAAATGTTCTAATTTTCCTCAAGAAGTACTTGACTACCTCCTAACAGGTAATTCTTGAAGTGAACCATCTTCATTAGTCGTGGCGAGTTGTTGAGACGATTTTTTTAAATTTGAAACTCTGTAGTTCCTAACTATTAAAACATTAACGATGAAACTCCTTGATCTTTGTGAAGACATTCTCCTGCTCGTCGCGGACAATGTTTTCAAGTCCAGGAGGAAGAAGTGTCATCAAGAACTAACGACGGAGTGGGTCAAAAGAGGAGCGGTTAATCGTAGGTATGGACCCGATCACCCAGGAAGATACTATTTGGGTGCTCGTCACTCCACCAAAGCAACAGAAGACGGTAGGCTCTGGTGGAACATTGACGACAAACGACCATCGGATGTTTGGGTCGGAGGAGCGAGATTGCTTCATGTTCTCCGTGCCGGTCCACAGCGTCAGGGGGTGGAGTTAGACATATACTCGGGTTCCTTCAACGAGAACCTCGTGAAACGGATTAAGGTGGATCCGCAGAAACCGTGGAACCTTGTAGGTTATGACAAGTACAATGGAGCGTTGATATTCCACTACCTCAAGGATAGAGAGGATAATGAGGTGGTGGATCTTCTAGACGCTTATGCTCCCCACGCAAAATGTGGAGAATGTAATGTGTGGGCAGATCCAAATGAATCAGAGGCGATGATGTCTGCGGTCGGCAGACAAGGTAAGACAGTGAACGTAGTATGTAATCGGGCGATCGATGATAGCTGGAGTAGGGGATGCGCGACACAATGGTTCTGTAATGCGTGCTACCATAAACGGTTTAAGGTGGATGAGTGGTATAGTGGGTAGAGGAGGATTTTTTATTTTTTGAAATTAAAATATATATATATATTATAAAATGGATTCGTTTTGTAAATTATTACTGTATGTTTTACTCTTTTTCTTTTTGTATAACTTACTTACCTCAAATACAATCGAAAATTTCACCGACAAAAAAAATTCAGCGAAAGAAGAAAATATTAAAAGAGCGGGGTGGGGTGGGTATGGTGAGGGTAAGGTTTGTGATGATACTTCGGAAGCAATGGATGAGTGGGGGCATAAATGGACCACAGACGAAGCTCAGGACCAAAAAGCCAAATGTTGTGAGCCTGCGAAGAAATACCCGGGCGAGATACGAAACGTTGCCAACTGTTCGGACAGCAAGTGGGAAAAAATAGGGTTGAAGGATGTAAAATGTAACCACAGATTTGTTAGGGCACAGGCCCCCATAAATCGCGGGGGAGAGACCATCATCAAGAAGGGCGACGTAATTCGTTGTCTTTGGAACCCTGAAAGAAAATCTTGTGATTTTTGGAGGAATGATGGAAAAAAAAGTGATTCTTCAATGATGATTAATTGTACATCGGCCAAAATTATAGCTGGGACGGGTGGAAAGACCGAGGCGGAAGAAACGCGCTGTCGTAAAGTTAGCAAGCCGAGCAATTCCAAATGCAAAGATGAAGGTTGCGCATTTAATAGCAAGGATAAAATCTGTGAACCGAAAGAGAGGGGTGCCGATGAGATTGAGGAAGAGCTGAATAAGCAGCAGAAGGCGGTGGAGAATCAAATGGCTGTTAGAGTAGAGAAGGAGGTGAACGTGTGGCCGAAGCGCAGGAATGACCCTAAGCGGGAAGGGCTAACATACTGGTACAAGTACTACAACTCACACTTCAAGAAGTATAATTACCGGTGGTCAAATTTATACAAGAGGAAAGGGACGGACGAATGGGAGCCGGCGTGTGGGGGGGGGAACAAATGTTTCGGACGAAGTGAAAGTTTTACGCGCCGGAGTGTTATGAAATCCCCCGAGTATAGAAAAGCAAAAAAACCCGGAATGGCGCGCTGGGAGGCGGTTCTGAAGGCTCTCCCGACTTACGTTAAGAGATTAGCGAAACAAGGAGATTTAGATTTGACTGTCGTATAATCTATTCTCTCGATAAAATCGAAGTCTAGGTGGTCTACATTTTCTTGGTGTCCAACAACCGCCTTCCCAATAATTTTTATACCAATGGTTTAATTTCATTATCATTTCATGTTTCAAGGTAACTTGTCTTGGAAGGGGTATATATTGAACGATAACCGCTTCTAATTCTTCGGGGATACCTTTTTGATGAAGAATTTGTTTCACAATAAGACTATTCATTTAAATGATTTAATAAAAAAAAATGATCTTTTTTTTTGTCTTTCTCTTGATTTGTTTTTTTATCTTTTTTTATCTGTGGTAGGTATTGACGAAATTAATAAAATCTTCGTCAGAACCTTCCTTCTTCGCATTCTGGAGCCTCCTTTGAATGGAGTTTGTCTTCCGAGGTCGCAACGGACCTGGGTTGCCTTGCGGAACCATCCGCAACTTCTTTGGTGAGGTGTAGATCCGTCGCTTAGAGGCAGGGCTCGCACGCCCCTTCCTTGGAGCCGGAGGTGTCGGATTGTAAACCGCCTCTCCACTGTCGTAGTTTTCTCCACGAGGTGTGTGAAACGTCATTTTCGAGGAGGTACAGTAGTTGTTTGTGATTGAACGACAACTACTTTTCAAATTTGAGGAATAAAAAATAATTGTCTAAAATCGTTCAATAGTAGTTAGTTGTAAATACAGAGGGCGCACAATTCTTCACGATTATCCTTTGAATAGACGGGTATATCCATATACCATTGGATTACATCAAGTGGATCATGGCCAGGCGGTGCCGTCATAAATTGTGGCGCAAGAAACGCCATAACATGACCCATTAGGCAGCACCCAGGGCTATCACACATTTTCGGAACACCATGTTTCGCAAGAGTGAAATCCTCTGTGTGATCAAGGATCGCATGAGGGTTAATCTTTTGATCACTTGGCGACAAAGCCATGATGATACTGTTGTTGGCGACGGGAGATCTGAACCATTTCTTCTCTATCTTTTCTGGGAGATCTCCAATTTCGTTTCGATTCTTGTAGTTGTTTTTCTCGCAGTATTGATTCATATCGCGGTGGTAATGGGCGAATCTCGTCAAAATTTCTTCTGTCTTTTCCGTATCTGTAATGATACTCAGGGCTTCATTTGTTGTATCTGCGTCGTAGAATCCATCTGGCGAGGTATGATGGATCTTTCCACGTAGGACAAAACCCGTTTGATTCATGAACCATTCAATGTCATTCATCTCAACTCTTCCTAGTTCGGGGTTGGATGTTTCATCGTACACTTTCCCTTTCTCGGTTCCCCATTTCCCTTCCGTGTAGAGCTTCCAGAGAAGCTCATTTGGATGGCTATTGGGATCACCTTCTTCAATCTCATCATCTTCTGTTGGTTTCGGGGAACAGCATACTGGTCTTTCTTCTTTTTTTTCCTTCATCCGTTTTTCAACTCGAGAATACACTTCTTTCATGACTTCGCTGTATTCACCCTCACCGGTGAGTGGATCCTTTTCATCAATACCTCGTTCTTTCATAATCTTCTTCATCTCTTCACTGGCGAAGCTGGACGCTTCGTCGACGATTGAACGATCGATACCAAGGTTGTCGCAGTACTTAGAGAAGTCCATTTTTAATGTTTTTTTACTTATCAATAAGATATTTTTCAAATTTGATAATTGAAAAGATATCATTCAATATATATATTACGATTATGAATAAAGTACTCTTCCACGAACAACTTCACAAAGGACTATGGGAGAATGTAATAGAGTATTCAAGGGCCTCTTACAGATTGAAGATGGCTTCAAGGGTTGATAAAAACTACCCATTTGATTCCGTTTTCACTCTTCTGGATGCTCTTGTTAAAGCACCAGAAGACCATTTGGATATGTCCGAAAGTTGTTGGGCTACCTTGCTATCTGATGGTGATACGGAAAGGGCTCTCGCTAACCCCTGTAAGGGTTTAGGGTGGAGGGTCAAACGTATTTATGATGAACTTAGAAGGCTTTCCAGTTCCCTTAAAACAATTGAAGGTGCGAGAACTTATCGCAGTCATAACATTCAAAAACCCCTCACTTTCAAAGAACTTCAAGATATCATCAAGTTTTATCGAGATGATGCGAAGGTTTTCTTTGTTAATCTTCAACTCTATATGAATCGAATGAAAATTCAGTCAAACGCTTGGCGCCGGAATTGGTCCGTTCAGCTCGGATTAATGTTTGAGATCCCAGAATTTCAATACATAATGAGACCATCTACATTCCTCATAGAAATTGAAGTTCTCAAAAAGAGATATCTCATAGGAAGAAAAATAATTGACTTTGATAATCCAATTAGAACTGATGTGCCTCTGGATGTCCTTACAAACTACGTCCCAGAAGACAATCGCGATCGGATGGGACTTTCGCTAAGAAATTATTGGACCGAAAAAGTGAGTGAATCATTACAAGAAGATGAAAATATGATCACCTGTGAAAGATGTGGAAGGTATTGGGACGGAATGGCTCAATGCCCCTGCGGAATTTGGTTATCTGATGAAGAAACAGAGTCAGATTCAGCCGATACAGATGATGATGAAGTTAATGATGATGATGATGATGATGAAGTTAATGATGATGATGAAGTTGATGATGATGATGATGATGATGATGATGATGATTATGAAGAGGTTCAAGATACTAAAAAATCAATTAAGAAAATACAAACGATTATCGATGGAGAAATAAATGGAAAGATACCCGACGGAATTTACCTAGAATTAATGAATCAACTAAAACTCGCTTTTAACTCTTGCTAACAAATTTTGATATCTATATTTTTTTTATCATATATTATAAATGTATAAAATTAATCATTACGAAACACCACTACAAATCAAAACCATTGAAGGTTTTTCACTCAATCGAATCAATGAAACTTTGAAAGAAAATAATTCCAATTTAACAATCTTATCATTCCTCAAAAAAAAGAATCAACAGAAAACAAACAAAGAACTAAATCAGTTTAATCACAAATCAAGTATCTCCTGAATCTCATTTGATTTTTTCATAAATATACCGATTTTTTGATTTTTCCCTTCAAAAAGATCATTATTTACATTTTCCATCTTTTTTACCAACTCAATATAATCATATATATTTCCAAGTGATTCCATATTTAAACTTTTTTTTAGAGGTGTCACTTTTTCATTCACAGTCAATTTAACCCCCTCAATACTTTCTTTCTTGAAAATTCCACGTTCTATATTAATATTTTTACTTATCATCACTTGTTCGCATTCATCTTGTATTATTTTAACTCTTTTTACAAGTGTTTCAATTCTAGATGTTTCATTGGATTTTCCATAACTATTTGTTACTTCCTTATGTAACCATTCGACGTAAATTCCAATTTTAGAAATTGTAGTAGCATGGTCAATGATCGTTTCAAAATCCATTTTTTTATTTTTTTTATTTAAAAATTATTCAAATTTTTTTAGTATAAATATCTAACCAATTATTATTAATGATCCTTTTAGATGGTAAAAAAATATCGACCCAAATCAATCAAGGAATTACAAATCGAATTAAAATTCTAAAAGAAAATAATATTTTACCATCATTAGCTGTTATACTCGCAAATGAAACCATTGAAAGCAAAACATACGTTTCTATGAAACAAAAAATGTGCGAAAAATTAGGTATTCAATGTAAGATTATTCATCTAATAAAACCTTTCAATAATGATGATATTTTAAAACTTCTTTCCGATCTAAATAAAGCAAATAATATTCACACGATTCTAGTTCAATTACCATTACCAAAACATATCGATAAAAATAAAATTTTATCGGCTATATCTCCCGAAAAAGACGTCGATGGTTTAAATCCTTTGAATTCTGGTAAATTATTTCAAAATAACAATATACACTTTATACCTTGTACTGTAAGAGCTTGTATGGAACTTTTAGATCACTATAAAATAGATATTAAAGGAAAACATGCTGTTATCGTTGGATCCAGTATTTTAGTTGGTCTTCCTTTATCAACGTGTTTACTTCATAGAGGAGCAACAATTACATTATGTAACATTAATACAGTTGATACAAAATCACAAGTTAACAATGGAGATATTGTAATTTCCTGTTGTGGTGTTCCTCAACTGATCAAAAAAGATTGGCTTAAAAAAGGCGCAATTGTTCTCGATGTAGGTATTAATAAAATCAATACTCCAGATGGTACAAAACTTGTCGGCGATGTTGATTTTGATAATGTTAAAGATATCACAAGTTATATTACACCCGTTCCCGGCGGGATTGGTCCGATGACGATTTCAATGTTAATTAAACAAATCGTTGAAGCGTGTGAAAGAAATAATATCTAAATTTGAAAGGTAAGTATTAGTACAACACAAAACTAATTTATATGACGATGTACAAGCTCACTGTGCGAGGCAATCTCCAACTATGTATTTGTATGTTTTATTTCCTTATCATTTTCATGGGTGCCCTTGATATTTATAACGGAGACTTCTACGATAACTCAAAATATATTAAAGAAGGAACAGATGGGATAATGTGCGATGATTTTATCTATGGTTGTTGTAAGATCTACGATTCGTGTCAAATCGTCAATCATCGACTTGAATCAACATTTCTTGATATAGACCCTACGAATGCTGTTTGTGAAGATGAAAAATGTTCAAATTGTCCTCGCCTTACCGAATTAATCAGGTATTATAATCACTATATGGAAAATTTAGTAGATAATGAAAAATGTGAAAATGGCCAATATCTAGGTAACTATAATCCTAACGCAAATCAACATAATAATTGTTCAGTTATCAATACCGCTTGTGACACTCGATATTATTGGGATGTATTTCGAAGGGATCAACCAACTTATATTGATCTTTATTTACGACAAACAACTGATCCGACTCATGTTCTCAATCGATTTGTCTATCATAATTATGGAAAAAAAACACATATTTATGATATTTGGATGTTCTATAATGATGTCTATATACCTGAAACTAAACTCAATCAAAAATTTCTCACATGCGTCTTCTTTTCAACTGTTATTCTGATATGTCTATCAATCTTAAATTGTATGGTTCATAAGAAAAAACCAGAAGAATATCAACAAACGGGATCAAGTGATAAAAATGATAATCGTGTCGGTGTTCCATAATTAAAATATTGTATCTTTAAAATGTATTATACTTTATCCGAATCAAATAGTCTTTATGAAAAAAAAACATTTATTTTTTATCAGGAAAATGTTAAAAGAAAAATTACAATCTCAATTAATAATTTTTCTATTCCATATTATGAAGAAGAAAACTCACAAAACTCAAAAAACTCAAAAAACTCAAAAAACAAAAAAAATTAAAAAATTATTTTTTACATATTCCACAAATAAACAATACCTCACAAAAAGACAAATTGTCAGATTAATGAAAAAAGAATTTAAACTTTCCTATTCTAATCATGTTGTAACCTCATTAATGAATATCTGGGGTAAAAAATTTGGTTCATCACATTTCATTGTAAAAGATCATTTTCCAAAACTGTTTTTAAAACCCAACGGTTTCTTCAGAGATATTTCACTCTAATCAATCAATTGAATTACCATCATCCCCACAAGTTGATGAATAATCGGATTCATCTCCAGATTCATCACATTCACCCATCATTCCATACAAATATAACGGAATTGCGAGAATATTCTTTTTTTCCTTGTAATAATTAATATCTTGAGAATATTGAAGATTATTTGCCCTGAAAAGGTTACTCTTATTTACAAAGTAAAGGTTGTTGAAATATTCGTTTTCATCTCTATCATTCTTATTTTGAGACCAATCGTCCAATAGAATAATATACGATTTCACATAATTTTCCTTCACGTGACCAAACACTTTTGAAAATTTATTGAATGTATTTTCATCCGATTGAACTCTTCCCATAACTGTGTATCTTTGAGTTAGATAATTCTGAAGATATTTAATTATTTTCTCCTTTGGATAGCAATAATTATTCATTAGCTTTTCGCAAAACTGAATTATTGAATTTTCACTCGATTTACATACTTCGTAATATCCACTAAATGGTGATTTATCCTTCTGAAGCCAATTTTCTAGTTCTGAATCACCCTTTGTTATGATTGTTTGTTCCATCTTTTGAATCACATTATCAATTGTGCTTTCAACTGAATCATAGGAATTTTCCCTCAATTTATCAATATTACTAAAGATGTTATTTGGGAAATCATCATATGTGTTTTCATTCTCCAAAATACGAATGTAATATTCGTTCTGGAGCTTCGAATATCCTTCCATCAATGACCTCAATCCAAATGTCATACTATGTGGAATCGCATCCTTATATGCTTGAAATGACTTACCAAATGAATCACTCCATCTTTGACCTTTCTCTTCGTCTATCTTCATCTTAATATTGTTTGACAAAGCATATGGATCTACCTTTTCTCGAATTTCATTCACTACATACTTATACACGTCAAGCCTCTCAATTGATGCAACACTATCATTGGAAAGATCAGATATATCACTAATCCATCGCGAAATATGAGTATTAATCAAATCTGTAACAATACTAGAATTGTTTGTCTTAAACAACTTATCTACCACCCACACTCGACTCGAATATGAATTGTAAATTTGGATCAACTTTTGAAGTTCATCCGCGTCAATTGTAATGTTTTTCTTAATTAGTTCTTCATTATTTAGTTCTTGTTTAATACGATCAATCAATATCTTTGATTGACGATCTTTTGTCAAATAATCTTTCAAGATCTTGGTAAATTGTAGATATCCAGTAATCTCAAGTGTATCACTAATATCTGCTTCTTCAAAATGTTCTTTGATCATTTCTCTCTTTCCTTTTTCATTCATCTTGTTCCATGCCCTCCTCCCTATCTCATTGACACCAAACTTCTGAAGAAGCTTCACATCCATCTCAACACTTGGATCATTATGAAGCATACGATACACAAATGTATCGGCTGCTGAAATAGGTGAGAAATCGTAATTGAGTTCAAGTAAGTTAACGTTTAATATTTCTTTACTTATCTCTTCAGTTGTTTTGATGATGTTATCGTAGTTCTCTTGATCTTCTTCATCCATCTCAAAATCTCCATCGACAACTTCTTCACTCATTGTCATCTCATCACACTTATTCACAAGTGTAAGGAGAAACACATCTCTTCCATTCTTCTTCTTTTCTTGATCAATGTTCTTGATCAACATCTTCAAAATGTCAATCTGATCGGATGTATTCAGTGGAGAATTGATATCAACAATATGAATGATAATATCCAATTCTGAGAAATTATCCTCAATCCACTTGTAATAAATATCTTTTGTCTTCGCATCATTCAATCCAGGAATGTCGTAAATGTCTATAAAGATGTTATCAGACAAACTTGTGAAATCCTTGATCTTTGGAATCATGTTCCTCACAAGATTACAATTTTCATTACTCAATTCAACACTACCATTAAAGATATTTCTGTTGTTTTCTTTGTTCTTCTTCAATATTTCTTTTGTTTCTTCGTGTGAATAAATTGTATTGTTTGTCTCCTGATAAACAGAAGGCAACATAGTGGTACGACACTTCTTCATCTCTTCATACTGATTCACACAAATAGAATTCAAAAGTGTCGACTTTCCACAACTCACACACCCAACCAAACCAATACGGATACTGTTCCTCTTGTCCATACTGTCCACCTTGTGATATGTCTTTTTTCCAACCATTTTGCTCGTTTGTTTACTCTTTTCTTCGATCGTTTGTTTATTCTGTTTTATTTGAACCAGTATAATACTTCAAATTTTTATATTTTCTATTGTAAAATGGATATGATTGGTGGAGGTATCTCAAAACTAGTTGAAAAAAGCATCATAAATGATAAAAAAATGGGGAAAGCATGTCTAGTAGAGAAGAACATAACCTTGCTACCGTGTCCATGCTCTGGGATGCGGTGTCCATGCGGTTGTGGTCACAAGTACGGTGGGGTGTGTCGAAGGTCGCAGCCCTGTGCCTTGTGTGAGGAGGATCTTCGAAAGCTCTAGGAGTTCATTATTGTAAAATGGACTTACAACCATGCTACGATTAATCGTAAATAATGGAAATAGTATCCAAAATTTCAAACCATTATCTACAATGGAATCCATCATTGTTGTTCTGTTCCAATTTCTTCTCCATTAACTTTTTTTCCTGCATCAATTTAAACATTCGAAGTTCCACTAATTCAAAGTTTAACTCACTATTCCTCTTTTTTAATCTTTCAACTTCATTTTTAAGCTTTGTATTTTCATTCACAATATTATTCATATTTGGTTGAATAAACGCATTTGTTAAATCGGGTACATTTTTTGATATCTCTGTTTTCGCATCTTCAAAGAAATCAGAAAATTCACTCAATACACTATTCGCCATATTCATTTCTTTTATTATTTACTATCTATTTTATTTTTATATCAAATTTGATTTTTGCTATATTTACTTTATAAAAACTTTAGTATGACAGATATCGAAGATATCACTACAAAACAAATCAATATTGACTTTTTGAAAGATTTAATCTCATCTCAGTTTAATTCTGAAAAAGATTTTCAATCTAAATATAATTCGTTAAGGAAAAAATATCGAATTTGTCCAAGTAAAACCCTTCTACGAAAATTATACAATGAATTACTTCTTAAGAAAGAAATCACCCAGAATCATTCGTTTATTACCTATTCAATAAAAAGAAAATCAAGATCTTCTTCAGGTGTTAATGTGATTACTATTCTCACAAGCCCCTTTCCTAAATATACTAACTCAAATGGAGAACAAGTTACACAAACTTTTAGTTGTGGTAAAAATTGCGCATACTGTCCCAATGAACCAGAAGTAAGGATTACAATGGAAATTACAAATATTCATATTGATCTAAAATCAATTTCAATTCAAACAAAGGATGATATTCATCTTATTAAAAGCCTTAATTACATCATTCAAAAGAATATTCGTTTTGATGTTGAAAAATGTTACCAATTTCATAATAATGGTTTCACAATTGAACTAACGAATGAACTTCAAAATAATTTTCAAATTGGTAATACGATCATTGGTGTTAAAATTGCTCAACCACGTAGTTATCTTTCAACTGAACCCGCAGTTCTTCGTGCGAATCGTAATAAGTTTGACCCAGTATTACAAATCTATGATAGAGCAGATGCCCTTGATTCATGTGGTCATGCTGTTGATAAAATTGAAATATTAGTTCTGGGTGGAACTTGGGATCATTATCCTCTTGAATATCAAACAGAATTTATACGTGATATTTATTATTCAATTAATAATCTAACTACTCGAGGTGGTATGAAATTACCATTAGATCAAGAAATTGAATACTCTCAGACCTCACCAAAAAGAATCATCGGTTTAACCCTCGAAACAAGACCCGATTGTATCACACTAAAACAAATCAAAAAAATAAGAAAATTTAATGTGACCCGTCTTCAAATTGGTGTCCAACATATCGATAATGATGTCCTTCAAAAGATTGAAAGAGACAGTACGATTGAAGATACAGTGAATGCGAATTACCTTTGGAAACATAATGGTGGTAAAATTGACTGGCATCTTATGCCTGATCTTCCAGGTAGTTCGATTGAAAAAGATATTGAAATGTTTCGTAAGCTTTTCTCTGTCAAATCAATCACAGAATTTAGCAAAAATCACTTTGTATACGATCTAGAATATCCAGAATTACAAGCAGATCAATTAAAAATTTATCCTTGTTCTGTTGTAGATTGGACCAAAATTAAAGAATGGTATGAGGAAGGTTCATACAAACCTTACTCCGAAAATGAAGATGATTTAATTAAAGTAATCACTTATATCAAAGAAAATGTATTTCCATGGATTCGTATTAATCGTATCATTCGAGATATCCCCAATACAAATATTATCGGTGGAAATAAAAATGTAAACCTTCATCAAAAAATTATTGATCAAGGAATTCAATCCAAATGTATTCGATCCAGAGAAGTTAAAGATAGAAAAGGAAATATTCATCAAGCTGAATTATTTGTAAGACAATACAATGGAGTTAATTCAACGGAATATTTCATTAGCTATGAAAGCCCCGATCAAAATATACTCTATGGTTTTCTCAGATTAAGAATCAATCACTCAAATGATCATTTAATCTATTCAGGACTTAAAAACTCCAGCTTTGTAAGGGAACTCCATATTTATGGATCTGTTGTAAAACATAATAATAAATCTGTTAAAAATATTCAACATAACGGATTTGGAAAAAAACTTCTACAGAAAGCGGAAGAATTATCATCCATATACAATGTTGATAAAATTTCAATTATCGCTGGTGTCGGTGTTAGAGAATATTATGAAAAAAATGGTTATCATCTATACAAAAATTATATGGTTAAAAATATTTCACCTCCGAAACTTTATATGTTCGAAATAACTATACTTTTCACTATTTTCATCATCTTCATCAGTATTTTATATGATATATATTATTAATGTGTTTCAGAAATCCAAAATGTAATTGGTGTGGTAAAAGGAATCAAGATTGTCTCAAAATCACTCTTTTTTGTAAATGGTATGGTTTACATATCTGTGATTCATGTTATGATAATAAAATCAAAAATATAGGAAATAAATATCCTCAGTTTTAATGTCCATTCGATGGAACACATCGTTTTACATTCTCACCACAATTATCAAATGATATCATCGATGGATTTGTATCTAAACAAACAGATCCTGTTGGACAATCATCCACACGTGAAATACTATTCTGTGACCCATCTTCACAAAATCGATAACAAATTTCACCATACCTTAATTCACCACTCGTAAATGCCTGACAATATGGTTCATTTGTTGTAAAACAATACATCATCGTACATCCTCCAATGTTTCCATCATTTACACTACAAGTATTACATCCATCATACCATGTTATACAATTTCGAGGCACTTCATTTGTATCATCTAAACAATAAGCATCCTTTTTTACAGAACACATCTTCTCCGTACAAATTAATCGATTTTCGTCCATTTCACAACTATTACATCCATCATACCAATGATTACATCCTTCAATGACACAATTTCCCCAACTATCTCTAACAGTATTACATACCTGTTCACAGGTTCCAGGCGCATCTGCGATTAAAGGACCCATTCGATACACACATTCCAAATCTTGATTACATACTCCAGACATACCATATGGCATATAACCACCACAACTTTCACCTTCTCCAACTGTATTTTGTACCCTCGAACAATCAATTGTTGGACATCCTGATGAACATCCACAATGATCAACTGTAGGTTCGATCAACCGACAAGTAGGCGCTACAGCTGGCATTGGACAAGGAGCCGGTGGAGGACAACGATCAGGACAAACATTTACAGTCTCCTCTTGAGAAATACAAGTATAATCACAACAATTTCCAACTCGTAAAGCACACTGCGAAGATTGACATTCCGGTTCTTGACACGCCATTCGACATGTCTGAATATTTGATTTGGAACAAAAATCTACTTCTCCCACTTGTTCCATACAAGGTGTTTCCCAAGGTCTTTCACATCTTTGACTACTTTCACACCACTGGTACCCACCATCTAATACACAATTATGTTCGTCCGTCTGGCTCCCAGGTGGACGAAGTGGAATAATATCGGATTGTGACTTTGTAATCCCCGCGAAATATATAAACCCAATTTTAATCATTCGTAACATCTTTTATATATATATTATTATTTTTTTAAATAAAAAATAGTTGTTATTATTTAAAAATTTTTTGAAAAATAATATTAATGAATAATATAATGAACCTTTTAGCCTTGAAAATTTCCCGTGATATCGAAACAAATAAAAAGAAAAAACAAACCATTCCTGATTGTAAAAAGGATGAGAATGAAAATAAAAAAAATAATCTTATAAAAACAATAAAAGAACATAGTCCCAAAACATTAAGGAAAAATTTATCAAATGATAATTTTATGAAATTTCAATGGCCCTGGTTATTCTAAAAATTTGAAAGAATTATTGATTGGATTTACAAAAACAAAAACATAAACATAAACAATGAAACTTTATTCCTCTCGCACAGAACTACAATCCGATATCAACTTTCTACGTTCTATCATCAATGATCAAGAATATCTAAATTACCTCATCATCCAACTTGTCGATTGTTGGAAAGAATCATCTCCAGATTCTCCATGGGTTGGTGAAAATCTAAATGAAGGCGATTTAAACGCAGCAAATACTCTCGTCAAGATTTCAAAAGATACAGGTAAAAGTAACCAATGGAAAGGCGAACATACAGTATTTTATCAAGTAAATGATCATTCCTACAATCTAAGAAGTAAACGTTAATTATCATTCTCACTATCCGTCTCTACCTGAATATTAATACTTGAGTTCATATCGGTTTTTGAATAATCTAACTTTTCGTCCTCTTTTAATAATTTATATTTTTTATGTTTATCATATAAAAATGATTCTTCATCATTGATTTTTTGATAACAATTCCGGCTCATACAATTCGATATCTCTATACGACTATCCGATATTTGATCAAAACGATCTTGTATTTTCTTCAAAAATTCTCGTGGTTTTACCGTCCTATATTCAGGATGAATATTTCCAACACTTTCGATCTTATTTTGTAACTTCGCATACGATTTTGCCGTTGTAATATAATTATTCGCATTTTCCTGAAAATTATAAAAATTTTGTATCGCAGCAGTTATCGCAGATACAGTTGTAATTGAACTTAATATTATTTGTTGTTCATCACTTATATCTTCCGTTCCCCAGGTGATTGTTGATGCGACGGCTGTAGATACCACTGTGATTAATCCGAAAAAACGATATAATGAATTATGAAAATCACTTGCTCTCTGATATCTCTTTTTATACACTTTTGCCAATTTATGATTATGAATTAATGTCTCATTTTCATAATCACCCCACTCCGAATGATTTACATCCACCCTAGGCATTATATATATATATTATTTTTTTCGACGACTTACTTTCTTTTTTCGGTTTGTTTGTTTTTCCCTTTTTCGTTTCGTCTTAGATGTTTCCCTTTTTCGTTTCGTCTTAGATGTTTCCCTTTTTC
>MDTC01194782.1_pt1 | contig 20126 bp, 19 predicted proteins | sample 811181 | NCBI WGS metagenome assembly MDTC01 (sample SAMN05326644, study PRJNA326480) | marine metagenome | isolation source: seawater | place: Pacific Ocean: North | collected 2011 | reverse complement strand
TGAAGAATTCAAAGGAACAGGAAATAGTGAAACAGTTCTTGATAGAAAAATTGCAGACAAAAGAATTTATCCAGCAATAGATATTACTAAATCTGGAACAAGGAGAGAGGAGCTTTTGTTTGATAAAGATGATCTGCAAAAAATGAACGTTCTTAGAAGAATTATTGCACCAATGGGAACAATGGATGCTATAGAATTTATAAATTCAAAGCTTAAAGAGACTAAAAGTAATTCAGATTTCTTTAATTCGATGAATAAGCCCGCATAATTACTTGGCTAATTTTTCTTTTAAATCCTTAAGTTGACTAGAGTAATTTTTCCATTTTTCAACTGAGGAATTATAAAGGGGCTTTCTTATTTGCGCTAAGCTCGCTGTTGATACAAGTTTTTTATTTTTATGAAAATTAAGACAATTTTCATCCCAATCAAGCTCACAAAATTTCAAAAGTTTTTTAATTTCAGTCTCTTTATTTGCAACCAGTTCTTCGTAAAATAGATTATATATTTTATTATCAAATTTTTTGTTCCATAAATTCATTAAATCATCATACATTTTATAATAGTTTGCAAGGTCATCAAAATCATAAGCATAGTCCATAACAGAAGAAGAAAATGAATTTATATAATTAGACAAACAAGTATCCATAGAGTTTCTATTACAATGTACAATTTTTGCATTTGGAAAAATCAACATAATAAAACCAATCCATCTAAAGTTTAGTGGGGCCTTATCAATTAAATACTTTTTATTATTATTAAAAATTTTTATCTTTTCTAAATACTCTTCTTTAATTTCTTCTAACATGTTTTGTTTTAGAAGGTAGGTATCTTCTTTTGCCTCCCCTTCTTTATTTGAAAATCTTTTTTCAATTGATTCAGTTAAAAATGAAAGTTCGCCTGCACCAAATACATGACCGTGTGAAGAAAGTATCTGTTCTGTGAGAGTTGTACCTGATCTTGGCATACCAACAATAAAAATCAATTTTTGACCATCACTTTTTAAAGAAGAATTTTTATTATTTTCAAAAGCTTCCCTAATTTTTTTGAATAATTTGAAGTCATTCTTTATATTATAATTGGCATTTTTTTTATGAATTATGTTACCTGCTTTATAATAGTCGAATGAATTTTTATATTCACCAATATCTTCGTAAGCTTTTCCTAAGGCAAAACTTAATCTTTTTGTATCTTCTTCACTCATTCCTCTCTTTAATTTTTCTTCCATCATTTTCAAGTGAGGATCATTTTTTTTATATTTGTGTATTAAACTAATTGATTTATCGGCAACCGTATGGTTTGGATTTTCTTCTAAAATTTCTTTATATAAATTTTTTGCTTCTTCAAAATTACCAGATTTCTCATAATAGCTGGCAAGAGATATCTTAGCTGGTATAATTTTGTTGTTTTGTTTTAAAGCTGAAATAAAAAGTTTTTTTGCTTCTTCATTTTGATTCTGACTCATTTTTAGATTCCCGAAGTTTATTTGTGCATCTAAAAAATCTGGCCTAAGCTCTAATGCTTTCTTATAATAAATTTCAGCATCTTTATTTTCACCAGAGTTGGCAGATATAAGACCAAGGTTATTAAGAACATTAAAATTATTAGGTTCAAGCTCTAAAGCTTTTTTCAATAGGTTTTTTGCGTCAATTTTTTTGCCAATTGCATCATAAGCTAAAGAAGTAATGTTGTAAAAAATTATTTGATTTGGAAATTTTCTTATTAAAACCCTTCCTTTTCCTATTAAATCTTCAAATCTTTTTGCTTTAAAAAGATTTATCATTATTGTTGCTTGGCTTTTTAAATGACTAATATTATCCATTTAATTATTTTAATTTTATTACAAAGATTTATAAATGAAATAGTATACTTATTGAAAATTAATTTTAATATTACTTAATGACTATATTTGCCCTATCTTCTGGTCCTGGAATTTCTGGAGTAGCTATAATTAGGATTTCCGGAACAGATACAAAGAAGGTGATACAATTTTTAACTAGCAAGCCACTTCCTGAGCCAAAAGTTGCTACGTTAAGAAAAATCAATAAAATCAACACTTCTGAGCTCATTGATGAAGGCATAGTATTGTGGTTTCCTGGCCCAAACAGCTACACAGGTGAGGATATGGCTGAATTTCATGTACATGGAAGTAAAGCTGTAGTTAAAGCCTTACAAGAGGCTATTTCAAATGTTACAAATTGTCGGTTAGCTGAGCCAGGAGAATTTACAAAATTAGCTTTTCAAAATGGAAAAATAAATTTGCTTAAGGCTGAAAGTATTGCTGATTTAATTTCAGCTGAAACTGAAATCCAAAGACAACAAGCAATAAAAGTTATGACTGGAAAAAATTCTAATAAATTTAATGAACTTAGAGAAAAACTTTTAAAAATTTTATCTCACATCGAGGCAAAGATCGATTTTCCAGATGATGACTTGCCAGGAGATATCTTAAAAAAAATTAAAAAAGATTCTAACGACGTTTTACTAACCGTAAAAAATATTTTAAATGATGGGGGGATCGGAGAATGCATCAGAGAAGGTTTTAAAATTGCTATTATAGGACCTGCTAATGCTGGAAAATCAAGTTTAATAAATTATCTTTCAAATAGAGATGTTGCAATTGTTTCAGAAATAGCAGGAACTACTAGAGATGTAATCGAAATACATTTAAATATCGATGGTTACCCAGTCATTGTCTCAGATACAGCTGGAATTAGGGACTCTAAAAACGAAATTGAAAAAAAGGGTATAAAGTTAGCGCTCAATAACGCGGAAAATGCAGATTTAAAACTTATAGTTATTGATGCCAAAAACCATGATTTTAAAGGGGTTTTGAAAGAATTAATGGTTGATAATGCAATTCTTGTAATCAATAAGTCTGATTTATTAAGAAAAGATTTAGATGAAAAATTAAAAAAATATGATCATGTTTTAATTTCATTAAAAAACAATCTCAAAGTTGATGAATTAATTTCGAAAATTAAAAGTAAGCTAAAAAATAAATTTATTAATAATAATGATATTTTCATAACACGAGAAAGACATAGGAATCATCTCAAACAATGTTTAGATCATTTAAAAAAATTTAAAGAAAAAAATGAAGCTGAAGATTTTGACAAAGCAGCAGAAGATATTCGCTTAGCAGTTAGACATCTTGGAATGATTGTTGGAAAAGTTGATGTAGAGGAGATATTAGGTAGTATTTTCAACGATTTTTGCATTGGCAAATAAACTCAATTTTAAGGGCTTTTTTAATCAGTCTTGTTCATTATCATTGATAAATATGACTAATTTACTGTTTTATTGTAATAAAATTATAAATATTTAACTATAATTGTATTTTTAAAAAAATTCACTAGCTTCTTGTAAATAATTTTATCAGTTATAAATTTAAGTTATGGGAAATGATTTATCGTTTGATGTAATTGTAATTGGTGGAGGGCACGCTGGCTGTGAAGCTGCAGCTGCCTCGGCACGTCTTGGAGTCAACACTGCATTGTATACCCATAAGATTGAAACAATTGGAGAGATGTCTTGTAATCCTGCTATAGGTGGATTAGGCAAGGGACATTTAGTTCGTGAAATTGATGCATTAGACGGGGTGATAGGTGAAGTTGCTGACAAATCAGGCATCCAATTTAGATTATTAAATAGGAGTAGAGGACCAGCTGTTCAAGGACCAAGAACTCAGTCTGACAGATCTCTATATCGTAAATTTATGCAAGAAAAACTTTTAAACTACTGTAATTTAAGCGTTTTTTCTGATCCTGTTATAAAGTTTATTTTTAGCAATAATATAATAAGTGGTTTTCTTACTAAGTCTGGCAAGAAAGTCCTATGTAGTAAGCTAATACTAACAACAGGAACTTTTTTGAATGGTCTTATACATATTGGCGATGAAAAAACCCCAGCAGGCCGGTTTGATGAGAAGCCTTCAACAGGTTTAAGTGAGCAGCTTAAAAAATATGATTTTAAAATAGGTAGACTTAAAACTGGTACACCACCAAGACTTGACGCACGAACAATAAATTATAGAAACTTAGAAGAACAATTTGCAGATGCAGATCCTTATTATTTTTCTTTTATGACAAAGGAAAATTTGAATAAACAAGTATCTTGTCGTATGACTTATACAAATCAAAAAGTTCATCAGATAATTAAAAAAAATCTAAAGAGAAGTGCTATGTACTCGGGAAGTATTCAGGGCGTTGGGCCCAGGTACTGTCCTTCAATAGAAGACAAAATAGTAAAATTTGCTGATAAGGGTAGGCACCAGATATTTTTGGAGCCTGAAGGCTTAAATAATCATACAATTTACCCAAATGGAATATCAACTTCTTTACCCATGGATATTCAACAAGAAATATGTAATAATATCAGCGGTTTAGAAAATGTAAAAATATTACAGCCAGGTTATGCTATAGAATATGATTATATAGATCCAAGAGAATTATTTTTAACCTTAGAAAGCAAGAAAATGCAAAATTTTTATCTCGCTGGGCAGATAAATGGTACTACGGGTTATGAAGAAGCTGCTGCCCAAGGATTGATAGCAGGAATTAATGCTGCTCTTTCTTTTAAAAAAGAAGAACCTTTTATTTTAGATAGGTCAGATGCTTACATTGGAGTAATGATTGATGACTTAGTAACAAAGGGTGTTGCTGAACCATATAGAATGTTTACATCTAGAGCAGAATATCGATTAAGCCTCAGAGCTGATAATGCTGATTTAAGATTAACCATGAAAGGTATAAATATAGGTTTAATTAGTGATAAAAGGAAAGATTTTTATTTGAATAAATCTTCAAAAATAAAAGAAATATCAGACAATATGTCTAAATTATCTATCTCTCCAACAAAGGTTAAGAATTTCAATATCAATATTGCACAAGACGGTGTTTTAAGAAAATCAATTGAAATATTGACTCAAAAAGGAGTAGATATGAATAAAATAAGAGAAATCTGGCCTAATATTCCCTTTTTTGATAAAAAGATAGATGAGCAAATTGAAATTAATGCACATTATATGGGTTATTTAAAGAAACAAAAAGCTGATATTTTAGCGTTTAAAAGAGACGAAAATCTAGTGATCCCTCAAAGAATAAATTATGATGAACTTTCTGGATTGTCAAATGAGGTTAAAGCTAAGTTTAAGTTAATAAAACCTAAAACCATGGGTCAAGCCTTGAGAATTGATGGTATTACACCTGCTGCTGTATATATTTTGTTGTCACACGTTAAAAGAAAGTCTATTAAGCAAATAGCTTAATGGATAATATATTAAAAAATTACTCCTTGTTAAACCAAATAAATGTTTCACGTGAAACGTGTTTAGACTTTGAAAGATTTATATCTATGATTATGGAAAAAAATAATGAAATTAATATAATAAGTCAAAAAACAGCTGAAATTGACATAATTAGGCAGAGACATATCATTGATTCAGCACAAGCCATTGATTTTGTTGATTTTAATTGTAATACAACTTATGATATAGGTTCAGGAGGTGGCTTTCCTGGAGTTATAATGGCAATAATGATTAAAAATATTAAAAAGAATATGAGAATTAATTTATATGAGAAGAGTCATCATAAAAGCTCTTTTTTAAGAGAAGTTTCAAGAAAACTCAATTTGGATACAGAGGTTATACAAAATGATATTTTTAAGGCTAAAAATTTAAGCTCAGGAACTATAATGGCAAGGGCATTTAAACCACTACCTGTAATTTTAGAATTAGTTTCTAAAAATTTTAAAAATTATAAAAATTTAATTTTATTCATGGGTAAAAGTGGAAAAAAAATTGTGGATGAAACTTTAAACGAATGGAATTTTGATTTTCAAAAAAAAGAAAGTGTAACAAACAAAGATTCTTTTTTGATAAATATTAAAAATATTAAAAAGATTAACAAAAATTAAGATGCAAATTATTTCTGTAATAAATCAAAAAGGTGGGGTAGGAAAAACGACTACAGTAATAAATCTTGCTGCCGGCTTAGCCCAACAAGAAAAGAAAATTTTAGTTATTGATTTAGATCCACAGGGAAATGCAACAACAGGACTTGGTCTTTCTAATTTAGAAAATTCTACAGATACAATTTATGGTGTACTTAATGGAACTAAGTCAATCTATGAAGTAATCAAAAAAACTGATTTCAAAAATTTGGACATTGTGACATCAAATGTTGATTTATCAGGGCTAGAGGTTGAAACTGCTGCAGATAGTAAAAGAGCCTTTATTTTAAAACGTGAATTAAGCGCATATTTAAACGATTATAGCAAATCATATGATTATATTCTTATAGACTGTCCACCATCATTGAGTTTGCTTACAGTCATGGCTTTAGTCTCTTCCAATTCATTAGTTGTACCATTACAAACAGAATTTTTTGCTTTAGAGGGTTTGACGCAATTAATAAAGACTATCGAAAGAATAAAAGTGAATTTAAATCCTGAATTAAAAATAAGAGGAATTCTTTTAACCATGTATGACAAAAGAAACAAACTCTCTTCCCAAGTAGAAAAAGAAGCAAGAGATTATTTTACTGATAAGGTTTACTCGACAGTTATACCTAGAAACGTTAGACTTTCAGAAGCACCATCTCATGGAATGCCAGTTCTAATTTATGATAAGTCCTGCCCTGGAAGTAAATCATATTTTAGCTTTACTGATGAATTCATAAACCAGGAACAAATAATAGGGAGTGCTGCTTAATGGATACAAATAAAATTAAAAAGGGACTAGGTAGAGGTCTCTCATCATTAATTGGAGAAACAAAATCAGACGTCAATATTAATAGATTATCAATAAGTGATTTAATAAGTAATAAATTTCAGCCTAGAAAAAATTTTAATGAAGAAAGTTTATTAGATCTAACAAACTCCATAAAAGAACGAGGAATTATTCAGCCAATTATCGTGAGAAAATCAGAAGACAATAAGTCAAAGTATGAAATAATTGCTGGAGAGAGAAGATGGGTAGCAGCTCAAAAAGCTGGTCTTCATGAAGTACCTGTTGTTATAACAGTAGCAGATGATTTGAAATCTTTAGAATTTGCAATAGTCGAAAATGTCCAAAGAAATGATCTCAATGCAATTGAAGAAGCCCAAGGATACCAACGTTTAATTGATGATTTCTCTTATGATCAAGAAAAGGTTGCTCAATTTATTGGGAAAAGTCGCAGCTATATAACTAATTCTTTAAGATTATTATCTCTTCCAAAGGCAGTTTTAAAATTAATAGAAAATAAAAGTTTATCACCAGGTCACGCTAAAATTATAGTTGGCCTAGAAAATGCAGAATTTGTTGCAAAAAAAATAGTTGAAAAAAATCTGTCAGTTAGGCAAGCAGAAAGTTTTGTAAAAATTTTTAAAGTAAAAAAACAATCATTCAAACTCCCAAAAGATGCAAATTTAAAAGCTCTCGAACTTTCAATTATTGAAAGAATTGGTTTGAATGTTTTAATTAAAAATAAAAAAAATAATACAGGTTCCATTAGCTTTGAATATAAAGGTATGGATCAACTAAACAAAATTATTGATATTATTAAATCGAATTATTAGCTGATGAAGCTTTTTCAATAATAAAATTTGATAAAATATTAACTGAATTATTAGAATGTTTTTTAATTAAAAGCTCAACTTCATTTATTTCATAGATTAAATTTTCAGCATCCTTGTAAGACCAATTTCTTAACTGAAGCTTTATTTCTTCTTTTTCTTTCCAAAAAATAGGTGGCTTATATGAAGAAATTGTTAAGTCTATACTTTTTAAATTTTTTAGCTCTCTGCATAGTACAATTAATCGTTTTGCTTTCATTAAAAATGTTCTTATAATTAGTATACAATCTTCTAAAGAATAATTATTTTCATTTAATATGTTAATTGTTTTATTTTTATTTTTTGATAAACAGCTACCAATTAATTCTGATATATCATGGTTTTCGGCTAAATTTGTGAGCTTTAAAAGGTCTTTAATCTCAATTTTACCTTTATTTCTAATGAAACTTCTTATCTTTTCAAGTTCATTGTTTAAATTCTGTCTATCACCACTTGATCTTTTTATAATTAAATTAATTGCTTGTTGTGAAATAGGAATTTTATTTTCTCGAAAAAAATTATTTATAATCCCAGATAATGTTTGACTGTTGTCTTCATAAAATGGAATGCATACAATGTCTTTATTCTTTTCAAAAAAAGATCTTAGCTTAGATTTTTTTTCAAGAATATTTGAGTTTAAAACAACAGTTAAATCATCTATTTTTTTTTCAATTACTTCTTTAATGAGCTCTATTATTTTGTCAGTAGTTCTATTTATAATGATCAGTTTTTGATTTTCAAAAAATGACTTTGATGTAATGTTACTAAAAAAATTATCTTGATTATCAAGAACTTCACTTTCATCATAAGTATAGATACTTTCTGGAAAACTTTTCTTGAATTTTTCCTCTATGATTTGACTTTTGTGTCCTTGATTCTTACCATAAAATAAAAAAAAATTATTATACTTATAATCAATTTTATTCAGCTCAAAACTTTTTATTATCATTTATAGTGATTGTAATTTTACAATTATATTCTGTGAAATTTTATTAATAATATTTTCTTCTATAGTTTCTTTATATTCACTCAAATCAAATTTGTTCTCTTGATTATTATAATTGAAGTTATTACTCACTTTAAAAGTTTCTATTGGATCATCTTTATTATTATAATAAGCTTTTACTTCAACATCGATAGCCATTTCAAAAGTCAATGCATTACCATTTGTATCCTTAGATGTTATAATATTTTCTTTATTAGATAATATTTCCAGCGTATATTTTTTTTCGCTATTTTCGTTTAATATGTATCTTTTAAGATTTTTAGATATTTCTTTAGTAATATTGTCATCATTTACATTAATTATTTCTTCAATTTCAAAAGATAAGTTTTTTACTGCAAATATTGGTTTGTAACCAGAGCAGTTTAAAATACCAAATAAACAAAGACAAAATAATAATTTTTTCATTTTAATATTAAATTAATCAACCTGTCTTTAACATATATTCTTTTTACAATCATCTTATCATCAAAATATTTTTTGTATTGATCTTCTGTTTCAATCATATTTATCAATTTTTTTTCATTAATATTTTTATCACAAGAAATTAGGCCTCTTTTTTTCCCATTTATTTGAACAACAATTTCAATTATTTTTTTTTCTAAAATTTCTTTGTTTACCAGTGGCCAATTTAAACTTTCCTTATGTCCAATTTCATTTAAGCACTGGGATGCAAAGTGGGGAATTACTGGACTTATTACAGTCAATATTTTTATATAGTTTTTTAACAAAGTACTACTACTTAACTTATCCTTATCTAATTTTAATAAAAAATTATATATTTCATGAAAGTTTGCAATAATTACATTATAATGAAAATTCTCCAGATTTTTTGTCACTTTATCTACAATTTCATTTGTAAATTGAATGAAACTATCTTCAGTTGATTTTTGATTATTATCTTTTTTTAGCAAAATATTTTCTTTTATGTTTTGATGGATTAACCAGAATTTATGTATAAACTTATAAGAAGCTAACATGCCTTGGTCAGACCATTGAACATCTTTTTCTGGAGGGCTATCAGACAAAATAAATAATCTTACAGCATCAGCACCATAATTATTTATCATCTCTTCAGGATCAATTGTGTTTTTTTTAGATTTTGACATGGACTCAGATGGTCCAACTTTAATTTTTTCTGTTGGATCATTTTTTAAAAAGAAATCTTCACCATTTTTGGTTTCCACATCTTTAGGGCTAATCCATTTGTTGTTTTTATCTTTATAAGTTTCATGGCAAACCATTCCTTGTGTAAAAAGTCCTCTAAAGGGTTCTGTGAAAGAAAATTTTTTATTGTTAAAACCAAGTGCAATAGTAAAAAATCTTGAATAAAGCAAATGTAATATTGCGTGTTCAACTCCACCTATATATTGATCAACAGGCATCCAGTAGTTTATTTCTTTTTCGTTGAAACCATAGTCATTATTCTTTGGTGAACAAAACCTAAGAAAATACCACGATGAGTCAACAAAAGTGTCTAAAGTATCAGTTTCAACTGTGCATTCTTCACCATCAATTGTGATTTTTTTCCATTCATGTTGATGATCTAAGGGATTACCTTTTGTATTTAAATTAATTTCTTCTGGAAGCCTTAATGGTAAATTTTCCAAAGGTATTTTAACAACTTGATTATTTTTATTGTATGCTATTGGAATAGGACACCCCCAATATCTTTGTCGTGAAATTCCCCAATCTTTTAATCTAAAGTTTATTTTTTTTTCTCCAATTTTTTTCTTTTCTAAAATTTTAATAGTTTCTTCAATAGACTCTTCAGGAACTTTTAGCCCATTTAAGAAATCAGAATTAAAAATAGTTCCAGGCCCCGTATAAGCATCTGCATTTACCGTAAAATCATCATTTTCTTTTTCGGGTTTAACCACAGTATTGATTTCAAGTTTATATTTTATTGCAAAATCCAAGTCTCTCTGGTCATGAGCTGGACAACCAAATACAGCTCCAAATCCATAATCCATTAGAACAAAATTTGCAAAATAAACAGGAACCTTTTTTTTATTTAGAGGGTTTAAGGCTACCAGATCTGTTTTAAATCCTATTTTTTCTGCTTGAGCTATAGACTCTTCCGTAGTTCCATTTTTTGAACAATTTTTTTTAAATTCTAAAAATTTTTTGTCATTTTCATAAAATTTTGAAATAGGATGGTCAGCTGAAACAGCTAGAAACGAAAAACCAAATAAAGTATCGGGCCTTGTAGTAAAACATTTTATTTGTTTTATGGGCAGGTCACCTTCTATATCAAAAGAAATTTCACAACCAAAGGATTTACCTATCCAATTTTTTTGCATAGTTTTTACTTTATTTGGCCATTGATCAAGATTGTCTAATCCTTGAAGAAGTTCCTCTGAAAATTTAGAAATATTAAAAAACCACTGATTAAGTTTTTTTCTTTCAACTATAGCCCCCGATCTCCAACCTCTCCCATTAATTACTTGTTCATTTGCAAGCACAGTTTCATCTACTGGATCCCAATTAACATAGTTTTCTTTTCTATAAACTAGTCCTTTATCGTATAGTTCTAAAAAAAATAACTGCTGATGTTTATAGTATTCGGGTGAACAAGTTGAAATTTCTCTATCCCAATCAATTGATAGGCCAAGTTTTTTTAATTGAGATTTCATTGAACTAATATTTTTTTCAGTCCATTTTTTGGGATCTAAGTTGTTTTGTTTAGCAGCATTTTCAGCAGGCATACCAAATGAGTCCCATCCCATTGGGTGTAAAACATTAAAACCCTGAAGTTTTTTGTATCTAGATAGAACATCGCCAATTGTATAATTTCTAACATGGCCCATATGTATATTTCCTGAGGGGTAAGGAAACATTTCTAAACAGTAAAATTTTTTTTTATCTTTTACTATTTTGGATTTAAAGACACCCTCATCATCCCAATACTTCTGCCACTTTTTTTCTATATTTTTAAAATTATATCTTTCCACTCTAAATTAATGATTAATTTTTATTAAGTTAACTAGTAGTACTACTTATTTTTCCATTTTTTTTTAGACTTGGTTTTTTTATTTCCTTTATCATCTTCAATTTTATAAATGGCTGCTCTTCTTAAAATTTTATCTTTAACTTCAAAGATTAAATCACTTTTTACTTCTTTAACTACACAATTATTATTTTTACATGTTCTTTTATGTAAATTCACAGACATTCCATCAGCCCTAATTTCATTACTCAAAAATCTAATAGTAATTTTTATTGCTTCATTACTATTTTCTTCAGAATACCAATCAGTAATAATAATACCCCCACCATAATCAACATTAGCAAGAGACATAAAACTTAATGTGTCAAGAGCGGCTTTCCACATGGGGTTAGAAGATGCAAATAAAAAATCCCCCCCCTTTTTTTTCTGTTTAAAAATTTGTATGCCTTTACCTTGTCTGACATTTTCCTGGGCTCGCTTCCTAGCATCTGGTTCAATAGGAGGTTTGCCAAAAGGGCTCTCAAATTTTGTACAACTATTCAAAAATATGGATGTACAAAAAACGATTAAAAAAACCTTGATAATTTTATTAAAACTCATTATTTTAACTGTTTAGCCTAATTAATTGTGATTACAAAAGACTAATTGATAATAGTGACATATATATCACATTTAAGTAAAAAGAACTCAAAATATAAGAAAAATTTTGATTTAAGGTAGTTAATGGTTAATTTTGGCTCATTCATATGAATAAGAAAATAACAAAAGGAAAACAATGAATAACTATAAAAAAATAGGTCTTTCAGCTTTAGCTGGATCTCTTGCTATGGTTTCTGCAAACGCTGTAGAATATACTATGTCAGGTGGTCTAATGGCTGTGATCACGACACAAGACGCTCCATCTTCTGCGGATAGTGGTAAAGCAATAGGAACTGCAACTGATTTATCATTCAATGCTTCAGGTGAGTTAGACAACGGTTTTACTGTTGGCTACTTCATGGGATTGGACACTGATGGTGCAGTATCTCAAACTTCATCTCAGATGACAATTGGTATGGGTTCTTTAGGAACACTACAAATAAACAACAAGTTTGGTTCTAAAGCAAATGCAATAGATGATATATCTCCAGTTGCTTACAACGAAACATGGGATGGTTTGTCTCCAGATAACCCGTCATCTTTTGGTTCAAGCACGGCTTCTGGATCAATCGATTATAGAATACCTGCTCAAGAAATTGAAGGTGTTACTATAAACGCGTCATTAACTTATGACCCAGCTGTAGGCCAATCAGCAGCAACTAAAGGTGGAGTTAATTCATCTTCAGTATCTGGTGAAGCATATACTCTACAGTTAGCTCACGAAAGTGGTGTGGAAATAGGTGCTGGTATTGAAAAACTGAACGATGATTCAGGTTTAGTGTCAGCTAAAGGTACAGAGAGAATGACTGGTTATGTTAAATACTCAACTGGTGGTCTTACTGCTTCTTACCAACAAACTAGTGATGATCCAAGAAATGGTACTGGTGTAGAAGGTGCTTACAAAGAAACTAGCATGACTGGTGTAGCTTACACATCAGGTGATTTAACTGTTTCTTACAATGAAGCAACTATCAAAACTGCTGCAGTAAGTGATACTGCTGCATTAGCTGATATTGATTTACAATCAATTCAAGCAGCTTACACTATGGGTGCTATGACGATTTCAGCAGCAATGTCTGAAACTTCAAACACTTTAGGTGTAACAGGAAATAATTACGATGAAAACACTTTAGCGTTTTCATTTGCATTTTAATTAAATCCACAAAGTTTATAAACCGGCCTAATTTATTAGGCCGGTTTTTTTTATCCAACGAATAGCCGCAAAACCAGAACATTTAGTAGACTTCAATCTTTTAAAATTAAAATTATTTATCCCACCTAAAGCAATAATCTTAATATTTGTTGTATTAGATAATAAATTAAACTTATTTATACCAAGAAAATTGTTATTTTTTTTTGTTTTGAAAACAGGAGTAATAAAAATTTCTCTACATCCTTGATTTCTTTTTTCTATCAATTGAGCAATGTTATGAGCTGATCCAATTATCTTAAATTTTTTATGTACATTTAAATTTTTAAAATTTGATAAATTATTAAAAGAAGGGACATAAATTCCATCTAGTCCCAATTTTTGAGCAATTTTAATATCGTTAGCTATAAAAAATTTTCTTTTGTGAACAATACAAATATCTCTAATTTTTTTTATTAAATCTAAATCTAAGTGATTTCCATAATTTCTGTATATTAATGAAATTCTCTTATTTAATTTCTTTATTTCTTCTCTATTCAAGTTATCTATAAAGTAGTAAATGTTATAATTATTATGCATGATGTTGTTACTAAATTAGTATTGATTCAAAAAGAAATACAGAAAAAAAATAGTCGAACAAAAATTATTGCTGTATCAAAAACCTTTTCAATGAATGTAATAATGCCATTAATAAATCATGGCCATAAAGATTTTGGCGAAAATAAAATTCAAGAAGCAGTAGAAAAATGGACAGATATAAGAAAAGAATTTGAAGATATAAAACTTCACATGATAGGTAAACTTCAATCAAATAAAGTCAAATATGCCTTACCTTTATTTGATTATATTCATTCTTTAGACAATATAAAACTAGCCGAAAAAATTGCTACAGAACAGAAAAAACAAAATAAAAAAATTAAACTATTTATACAAATTAACATTGGTGATGAGCCACAAAAATCTGGAGTCAACCCAGATGATCTAGAGAGTTTTAAAGATAAGTGCATAAATGATCTAAAACTTGATATTGTTGGTTTGATGTGTCTTCCACCAAAAAATAAAAATGCATCTCTATATTTCAATGATATGAATAAATTATTAATAAAAAATAAGCTTAAAGAATTAAGTATGGGTATGTCACAAGATTATCTAGATGCTGTTAATTATGACACATCATTTGTTAGAATAGGATCTAAAATATTTGGTATTAGAGATTAGTAAATTTTTATCTTACTCCTCTTATTTAATAATTTTAGAATTATATTAAAATCTTTTTCTTTAACAGCAATACACCCTGCTGTTTTTCTATAAGTTTTAGTTAGATGTAAAAAAATTGCACTACCAATACCCTTTTTTATATTTTTAGTATTATAATTAATTAAAATTAGATAATCATAAGATTTATCTTTTCTATATAGCTTCTCATGATTAATTTTTTCATTAATCTTTATTTCTTTATTATAAAATTTGCTTGAAATATCATTACACCACCCCATTTCCTTTTTAATAATAGTGGTTGCAATTTTTGTATTCGGTCTTTTTACTCGATCAGACCTATAATATAATCTTCCTAGTGAAAAAATACCACTAGGTGTACATTTATCACCTTCTTTCTTTTTCTTTCTTGTTCCATTTAGACCAATAGAACACTTGAAAATAAAATCTCCCATAATCAAGGTCTCTTTATTTTTAAGAGTTATTAGCATAAGTTAATCTTTTATGACCAAACAATTTGTATATATAGTTGGACACAATAAACTATATAATATTCTTGAAGAAATTAATTCATTATTTTCATTTAAAATAATAAATTTTGATAACACAGACCTTTTTCTGAATGAAGCTAAGGGTAATGGAACAGAGATCTCAGACTCATTGATAATTTCAAAAAAAAACAACCAACAACTATTAGACTCAAAGACAATAGATAACAAAAATATAATTTTATTAGATGATACTTCAATTAAAATTAATAATTTGTTAGATAGAATAAATATACATTTAATACAAAAAAAATATAATTTTCAATCACAATTAAATATTAAGAATTATAATTTAAATTTAAACTCAAGAACAATTTCAAATGAAAATCTCATTTTAAAACTTACTGAGCGTGAGATAGATATTATTTTATTTCTAAAAGAAAAAAAAATTCCACAATCTGTTAATAAACTTCAGGATGAAGTATGGGGTTATTCTCGCTCTTTAGAAACACACACTGTTGAAACTCATATTTATAGATTACGAAAAAAAATAAGAGATAAATTTAATGACGATAGTTTTATTTTAAGCACTAATGAAGGTTATAAAATTTAAATTAATTTAATCTTGCTCCAATTTTTTGAATAATTTTTGAAGACATTTTTGTACCTTCTTCAAGACTTTCACCCATGGTTAGATTGTTAATATGACCATGAAGGTAGCCAGCTGCAAATAAATCACCGGCCCCAGTTAAATCTATTACTTTTAGATTTTTTTTACTTTCACATTCTATAATCTCATCATTATTTATAGCTACACTTCCTTTTTCCCCTCGTGTAATAACAATTAATTTTCCAAGCTGCTTTCCAAAGCTTATTACTTCCTCAAATTTTCTTGCACCTATTAAAGATATAATTTCTTGTTCATTTGCAAAAGTAATATCTAACTTATTTTTAACTAAATCTAAAAAATGAGACTTATGTCTTTCGACGCAAAATAAATCTGACAATGACATTGCCGTCTTATTTGAGCTATTAATAGCCTTATCAAAAGCTGATTTAGGTTCGCCTTCATCCCATAAATACCCCTCTAAAAAAATCATTTCACTATTTTTAATAGAGTTTACATCCACATCATTTTCACTAATCTTCCCTGCAGTTCCTAAAAATGTACACATAGTTCTTTCAGAGTCTGGAGTAATTAATATTAAACAAGTTCCTGTTGGTAATTCTTCCTTCTTTTTTGAATAAAAATAAGCAACATTTTCTTTTTTTAAACCATCTTCATATCTTTGGCCCAAGTCATCATTACTTACTTTTCCAATAAACCCAACTTTGTTACCTAATTGTGATAAGCCAACGATAGAATTTGCAACTGATCCACCTGAAACTGTATCTTCAATTTTTAAAGTAGATATTAATTTTTTAAACTCGATTTCATCAACAAGTTTCATTGTGCTTTTTTTTAATCCATTGTCTGATAAATAATTATCATCAACTTTACAAATAACATCAACTATAGCATTTCCTATTCCTAGAATTTTCATATTAAGCTTTTTTAGTATTAATTGGATTTTTACGGTTAGGATAACAAGTAGTACAAATTTTACAAGTTAAACCATAACAGCTTTTTGCCTGACAAAATTCTCTTCCATAATAGATTATTTGAAGATGTAGTTTACTCCAAGCTTTTTTTGGAAAAATTCTCTTTAAATCTTTTTCAGTTTGAACAACATTTTTACCATTGGTTAAACCCCACCTTTGTGCAAGACGATGAATATGAGTGTCTACTGCAAAAGCTGGTAATCCAAAACCTTGAGACATAACTACGCTAGCTGTTTTATGACCAACCCCAGGAAGTTTCTCAAGATCTTCAAAAGTTTTTGGTACTTTACCTTCATGTTTTTCTAATAGCTGTTTAGACATCAAGTAGATACTTTTAGCTTTAATTCTAAATATACCAATGCTTTTTATTAATTTTTCAATTTTTTTTCTTCCCAATTTAACAAAATGTTCAGGCTTATTATATTTTGGATATATATTTTTTGTTACATTATTAACATTTAGGTCAGTACATTGTGCTGATAAAAGAACAGAAGTTAAAAGTGTAAATTTATTTCTGTGCTTTAACGGAATAGGAGTAGTTGGATAAATTTTATTTAAAATCTTTTGTATTTTTTTTACCTTTTCTTTTTCATTCATTATTTAAAATTCAATAAATCTCTCATTGAATAAAGTCCAGGTCTTTTGTTGGTAAGCCATTTTGCTGCAGTTAAAGCACCATCTGAATAAAGAGCTCTATCAAAAGCTTCATGATTTAAAGTTATTATTTCTTTTCCATTAGAAAAAGTAACCTCATGTTCTCCAATAATCTCACCTTTTCTTATGGAATTAAAATTAATTTTTTCCCCAAATGGAAAAGATTTTTTATTAAGGAATTTTTTACCTATTAAATTATATAAATTTTTATTTTTTCCATCAGCAATACCTTTTCCAAGCATTAATGCAGTTCCTGATGGATAGTCTTTTTTATGTTTATGATGAACTTCAAAAATTTTACTTAAATAATTACTCCCAAGAGATCCTGATGCAATTTCAGTTAAATACATCAGTAAATTAACACCTAAACTCATATTACCGGCTTTTAGTATAGGAATTTTTTTTGAATATTGTTTGATTAAACCTTCTTCTTTTTGAGAGAAGCCAGTGGTCCCAATTACTACTCTTTTTTTGAGTTTTGATGCTATTTCAAGCATCTCAAGAGTACATCTAGGAACTGTAAAATCAATAATCACATCAGTTTTTTTAAAGACATCATCATTATTTAAATCAATTTTGATACCAGAAATTTTTTTATTAATAGGTCTATTTTCTGTAAGTGCTACTAGTTTAAAATTTTTATTGGATTTAGAAGACTTAATAATTTGTCGACCCATTCTTCCAAGACAACCAGTAATGGCTAAATTAATTTTTTTCATTTTAATCTGATGTAAGCTATATGATTATAACTACTTAATTCATATTTTGAAACTTCAAAATTTACATCAATATTATCAAAGATTAGTTTTGTAGCTATATGTGACTTTTTGATTAAGTAAATTAGTTTTTCCAAAAACTTTTAGCTTTTTGGAAGAATTTTTTAATACTTGGGTTTGACTTTTCATTTTCAATTTCTCTGAATTTTTCAAGTAATTCTTTTTGTGCTTTGTTTAATGAGATTGGAACCTCAGTATTTACTTGAACATAAAGATCACCATTTCCACTTCCTCTCATATAAGGCATTCCTTTACCTTTCAATCTAAATTGTTTTCCACTTTGGGTGCCATCAGGAATTTTTATTTTTGCTTTACCACCATCAATGGTTGGTATTTCAATTGTCGTTCCCAAAGCAGCATCTGCTATTGATATTGGGAATTCAAAAAATAAATTTTCATCTGATCTTTTGAAAAGATCATGAATGTTAACATTTATAAAAAGATATAAGTCTCCACTAGATCCACCTTTGGTACCAGCCTCACCTTTACCAGCCAATCTTATTCTTGTTCCATCGTCCACACCCTTTGGTATTGTGACAGATAATTTTTTAGATGCTTGTTTACTACCTTGACCATTACAATTATTACATGGGTCTGTAATTTCTTCACCACTCCCCGCACATTGAGGACACGTTTGTTGGACAGTAAAAAAACCTTGACTTGATCTTACTTTACCATTTCCTCCACAAGTCGTACATCTGTCAGGTGATGAACCAGGTTTTGAACCATTTCCTTTACAGGTGTTACATTTTTCTGTAGTTGAAAATTTAATATCTTGTTTCTTACCCTCATAAGCCTCCTCAAGAGTAATAGATAAATCGTACCTTAAGTCTGAACCTCTATTATTTGTGTTTCTTCTTCCAGATCTTCCACCACCACCAAAATCACCAAAAAAATCTTCAAAAATATCTGAAAAATCTGTTCCACCAAAACCACCACCTTGTCTGCCACCACCTCCCTCAAAAGCAGCATGACCAAAATTATCATAGTTCTGTTTCTTTTCTTGGTCTGAGAGGATGCCATAAGCTTCACCAGCTTCTTTAAACTTATCTTCAGAAACTTTATCTCCTGGGTTTTTATCAGGATGATATTTTACTGCTAGTTTTCTGTAAGCTGACTTTAATTCTTCTGGACTAGCATTTTTACCAACACCTAAGACGTCATAAAAATCTCTTTTAGCCATAAGTTACTTTAAGGTGATTAGTTGTTTTAAGTCTTAAGCGCTTTTTTCTTTATCTTCTTCCTTTTTGTCGTCTTTAGCTTCCTCTTTTACTTCTTCAAAATCTGCATCAACTACATTATCGTCTTTTTTCCCTTTATCATTATTATCACCATCTTTAGATGAGTCAGGTTTTTTTTCTTGAGACTTATAAATTGCTTCACCTAATTTCATTGAAGCCTGAACTAAAGTTTCTGTTTTTTTCTTAATATCCTCAACATCAGTGCCTTTAATTGCCTCTTTTAAACTAGATGAAGCGTCTTCTATTGCTTTTTTCTCAGCATCTGAAATTTTTGCGCCATGTTCTTTTAAGTTCTTTTCTGTTGAATGGATTAATGTATCAGCTTGATTTCTTGCATCTACAGACTCTCTTTTCTTTTTATCTTCTTCTTTATTTACCTCTGCATCTTTAACCATTTTTTCAATCTCTTCATCACTTAATCCACCAGATGCTTGGATTTGAATTTTTTGTTCTTTTCCAGTACCTTTGTCTTTTGCAGAAACACTGACAATACCATTTGCGTCAATATCAAAAGTTACTTCTATTTGAGGCACTCCTCTTGGAGCTGGCGCTATGCCAATTAATTCAAAATTACCTAACATTTTGTTATCAGATGCCATTTCTCTTTCACCTTGGAGAACCCTTATTGACACTGCTGGTTGGTTATCATCTGCAGTAGAAAAGACTTGACTTTTTTTTGTTGGAATTGTTGTATTTTTCTCAATTAATTTTGTAGAAACACCACCCAATGTTTCAATTCCTAAAGACAAAGGAGTTACATCTAAAAGGAGAACATCTTTAACGTCTCCCTGTAAAACACCAGCTTGAATTGCAGC
>MDTC01180569.1_pt1 | contig 20126 bp, 18 predicted proteins | sample 811181 | NCBI WGS metagenome assembly MDTC01 (sample SAMN05326644, study PRJNA326480) | marine metagenome | isolation source: seawater | place: Pacific Ocean: North | collected 2011 | reverse complement strand
TAAAATACGCGCCACGCCGTTTATAAAAGTAGGATTATATTGCTTGAAAGTTTAGCATTGCACGTTAGTCAAGCTCGACTCGAAAAGATCGGTATAAAGTATCGGTTACTCCGTTTTGTTATGCTGCGGATTTGAAATTCCCCGTCAGTTTTTTTATTGTTCTGTGACCTCTAGTTCCCTTGTCTAAAGCAGATTATATTGATTCGCGCTAGCTGAGTGGGGCCTTTTATCCATTTAAAGAAAAGGATGTAGCTGAAAAATTCTGTTTTACTGCTTTGCTTATTCAACTGAACTGAAATTTAAGGTTGTTCAGCACATAAAAATGTTTTAGTGCGTATAACGGACTTCTTAGTGGTTATACTCTCTACCTAGAAGTTTTGGCGGAGTTGGATATAAAACCGAGATTATTCACTTCTATAATATTTGAGATTCTTTCAGCCTAAGAAATTAGAAGAAGACGGAGAGCAGGTGCTTAGCCCTTTATCGCTTTTTACAGCGCAGATCGTTGCGGTCATTTCCGTTTTGCTCCTGGCGTCCGGATATTTGAAAGCTGATATGAAATCCTCAAGCTCCCGAGTCTTCGCGATTCTGTCAATTTTCGTGGTTTTTTACATATTGAATGGAATGACAGCGACTCACATTGATCCAAACTTTCAAATAGATCTTAGCAATTGGCAAATGGTTGTTGATGTTGGAGTGAGCGCAATTTCTGGCTTATTCATGGTCTATTGCTTCCTTGTTTTTCAGGAGGGCGAGAGTTTCCCTTCAACGTTAGGAGTGGCTTTATTAATTCAGGTGTTGGTGGACGCTTGGTTATCTCTGTCGAATTTAACTCAAGCCTCACTTGTCTCAACCGAATTTTTTGGTCTGCTGGTCGTTAGTATGGATGTTCTCCAGTTAGTGTTTGTGTGCTTGGCAATTTATTGGACGCTCAAGGGGTGGAGCGCTGACCTTGTAGAAGATCGGAGAATATTGAGATGGTTCATTATCAGTATTCAAGGATCATTAATTTTTGCGGTGCTTTTTCTTGAAAACTTTCTGCTTGATGGAGGTTCAGAAGGCAATGCCACAGTACAAGCCGCAATTGTGGTTGCTATTGCGTTATTAACTTTAGGCATGCTTCTCGTAGCGCTAAGATTTGATTTTATCTCCTTAAGTGATGCGATAAGAAAAGTTACCAAGCTAGATGAAAGCTTAGAGGGAGGTTTAGCTTCTTTTAATACCGAAGGGTTTGATGCTATTTTCAAAGCGGGCCATTTGTATAGAGAGGCGGGGCTGACGATTTCTATGCTTGCTAAGAAGCTTAGTTTACCAGAGTACCGGCTACGTGCTTTTATCCACAAGGAACTTGGCTATAGAAATTTCAATGCGATGCTGCATCAGTATCGCATTGATGATGCCGCAAATTCACTTTCTGAAACTAAGAATCAAAGTCTGCCAGTGCTTACGATAGCACTCTCTGTCGGCTACCAATCTATTACACCTTTCAATAATGCGTTTAGGCAACTAAAGGGTATGACTCCGTCTGAGTATAGAAGAAAGAATCAGATCGCTTAAAATCATCTAATGCAAACTATTTGGTGTATTTTTATAAAAAATCGTTTTAAGATTTTACAACTGCCGTTAAACTAGTTACTAATCGCAGTCGATACCTTAGCAGTAAATTATCTTAATTAACTCATTTGGAGTGTTTTAGGTTAGCTATTGACTTGTACGGTTTCGAAGGACGGAAGGGCGGAGGTTTATTTTGTGAACGAATTGATTTTTGACGTCGCAGTGTGGCTAGACGATACCATGTATAGTGCGCTACTGCATGAATCCTACTACATGTATAACTGGGTTGAGTCTACTCATGTCTTAACCCTCATGATCAGCCTTGGCATGCTTTTCTTGATTGATCTGCGATTGCTGGGGTATGCATTTCCAGATGTCCCTGCTTCGACAATGGCGGATAGGCTCTTTCTTCCGATGATTATCGGCTTTGTAATCATGTTCATTACGGGCATTTTGCTGTTCTATGCTGTCCCGGTGCGCAGTGCTCAAAGTGTCTGGTTTCGGATTAAGATGGTGTTGTTGGTCGCTTGTGCGGTAAATGCGTTTCTACTCCATAGGCGAATGAGCCAGTCGGTATCCTCTTGGGATCAGGACTCAAGAGCGCCAAGTGGGATTAGAATCGGAGCGTGGCTCTCACTTGGATTTTGGTCGGTTGTTGTAATTTGCGGTCGATTTATAGCCTACGATTGGTTAGATTGCATCCGAGATCAACCTGCATTGATAGATTTTGTAGCGGGTTGTATTGACGGGCAGACAAGATTTTAATTTATTATTAAGCATATACCTAAAACACTAGGAGTGAATCGGATGTCTAATTCTATATTGGGCCCCTATACGAGAACTATTCTAACTGTCAGTTTCATAATATTGATGTTTGGGTTTAGCTTTACTAATTTTCGGTCTGATATGTATGTTGTTATTTTCCCATTTTTTGAATGGATGGAGACGACTTGGTTTGGAATCATAGGTAAAACTTGGGGGGCTGCATTTGCTTTCGTTCAAACTATTCATCTCCTTGGTTTAGCTCTTTTGGGCGGATCAGTTTTGGCGGCAGAAGGAAGGATTCTTGGATTGCTTCTGGTTGATGTTCCAGCAAAAGTTATCGTCAATCGCTGTCACACGCTACTTTCTTGGAGCTTGGTTATTACAGTTTCAACTGGTGTATTTATGGCGTGTGGTGTAGCGTTAAAAATCTACTATCTGCCGGTTTTTTGGTACAAAATGCTTGCCCTAACTGCAGGAATTATGTTCCACTTTTTAGTGAGGCGACCCTTGCTTCAGTATGACCTAGAAACAATCAATCCAATAATATTAAGAATGACAGCAGTTTCCTCGATTCTAGTATGGTTTTTGGTTGCAGCAACTGGGCGTTGGATTGGGTTTAGTGGCTGATATTAAGTAGAAAGGACAAAACTATGAATGAGACTTTAGATGAAATGAAGCATTCAGAAGAAGATGGGGCTGACGTTAAAGACGCACAAAGCTCGGCTTTCGTTGCTGCGTTCTCGATAATTGGGTTTTCTATAGTTTATTGGGCTCTTCAGATTAAGTCCGTGAAAGAGTTGTTAGATTTGGCTTATGGATTTTGAAAATGGCTGGAGTAGATTCACCAGCCATTTTGGGTTGCTACGTGGGTTTTACTTCAAAGGAGAGTAGTCGGTAGCGATCATATATTTTCGCTCAATACCACCGAGTATTTGGCCGTTACGATTGGATTCTTCAGCCACTCGTTCCCACTCGGGATCAGAAATAAAAGCCTGCCAAGAAGCATCTGCAGTATCCTGATTGTCGTGGGCTAGGAGATATACCAAAGTATCGTCCCGCTCCTCTTCGCTAGTCGGAGACCAGTACCCAACGACTTCCATGCCATGCTTTCGAAAAATTCGTGTCGTGTGGTCACGGAATCGGGCGTGCAAATTGTCAAGATTGCCGGGCGTGGCTTGGTAAGTTCGGAGTTCAAACACTTTCTGGTCTTGTGCAGAACTCGAAAAAAATATTCCAGCGCCTAGGCCGATTATCATTGATATTAGGGATATGGCTGATACTTTAATAGCTTTATTCATGTTTTTTCCTCGAGAGACTTTAATCTGAAATTAGGGCTTTCGAGTATAGTAAAAGTAAGTGTAGATTACACGAATAAACTAGAAGCTTAAATGGTGGGAGGGAGCTTAATTTAAAAGCTTTCTAAGGGAAGACATAATAAGGCCTTCCTAACTTCAACTGGTTAACCAATGTGAGATTTATAGAGTGCTTTAAGATGTCGCGATTGATAGGTTTCGTATTTTTTCTGAACTTGATTTCTTCGCCAGGATTTGCCCAAAGACTTTCCAGTTTGGAAAATGAGGAAGTTAAGGGAGCAGTTTCTGACTTGAGGGAGTTGGAAAAAAGTTTTGGTTACAATGACTATAGCTTAGTTGAGCCCTTGAGCGAGTTAGCTATTTTACAAACAACTATGGGGAGTTATGTCGAGGCTAACCGATCCATAGATCGTGCAATACAACTAATCCGTAGAACTGGAGGGTTATATACGCGTGATCAGTTGCCGTATTTAAGGCAAAAGATTGAAAATTTGGCTGCATCTGGCGATTGGGGAAAAACCAGGGATCAAATGGAGCATATAAATTGGTTTTATCTAAGCAAATCAAATGTCACCGATGTTTCTCTAGTTAATGATCTTCTGCATCTTTCTGGCATGCATCTGCGCGGCATTAATGAAGATTTCGAAATGTACCAAAGTTATCATTTTAGAAGCGCTATGAGTTTGCAATGGTCGGCATTGAGGGTGGCGAGAATAAATTACGGTGAAAAAGACGAAAGACTGGTTCCAATAATTTACGATTTAATAAAGCAGTATGATCTCCAGCGGAAGGCAGTGGAGGGAGGTGGTTCTCTAGGATATCAACTACGCCAATATTTTCCTGGCTCAGAGTGGGTCCGAGGGAGGGCAGAGACGAAGGATTACTTTTACTATATGGGTCGCCGCTTGCTGAGTCAAATTGGTTCTATTTACTCCCAGTCTAACGAGCTGATGCTTGAGAAACTCGCTATGACAGGATTATACACAGCGGATTGGCAGGCCTTATTTGGGCGTCATGAGGAAGCTCTGAGAACTTATAATAAATCTTATGTCCAGCTAGAGAGTTTATATCCAGACCTAACACTGCTCTTATTTCAGCAACCCAAACTGATTCCTCTTGATAGATTTTATGATTCAGTCGGAAACGCTCTGCTAGCCGAAAACCTCACTAAGGATAATTTTCTTGCTCCAGACATGAATTTTCGGCTGTCTTTTGAGGAGTGGGGAGAACGTTTTCCCTATTCAAGACAGCCTGATGTTCTAACGTCCCCCAATGACCTCCAGTCACAAATAACTGTTTTCTCGTTTTCTCTAGTTGGAGTTGATGATATTGAGAATTGGGTAGGAACAAGAAAACCCCAAGATTTTGATCGAGCCATCGACACAGTGCTTATCGAACCCAAAGGATTCTCTGGGAAACAGAGAGAAATTTTAGGGCGCAGAGTTCAGAGCCTTCGGTTTCGGCCGAAACTAATAGGAGGGCTTCCTCGAGATGCGGAGATTCTTCTAGAGTATAGAAAGGCCTCGAGATCGTAAAAAACAGACAGTGCCTACTAGATGCGAAATTGTGAAACGCTTGATGTTCAATGGCAGTGGTTTGGTGATGAGAGTTAAAGGTTAAAAGACTTAGTGTATGGAAGATATTTTAAACCAAGGGGTAGAGCTAGCCTTTTTTGGAATGCTTACCGTCTTCTCCTTCTTAACGCTTCTTATTTTGGCTACGCGAGTGTTGTCATTATTCGTGCGGCGTTTTCATGTTGGGGAAGAGGGGACTCAAGTCAACAATTTTGGACTTGTTGGTGAGTCTGTTCTAGTGGCGATAATTTTGGCAGCTGTTAGGCAGCATGTTAAAAAGAAGTAGATACACTTCGTAAGAAATTTTTCTCTGTAATTTCAAGCAGAAGATAATTATGAGTCAAAAAAAGCAGCCGTTAGGGCTAACAGATGTTGTACTCCGTGATGCGCATCAATCGCTCATTGCTACAAGAATGCGCACTGAGGACATGCTGCCGATCGCGGAGAAGCTGGATAGAGTTGGGTTTTGGTCCCTAGAATCCTGGGGCGGTGCAACATTTGATGCGTGTATTCGATACCTTGGCGAAGATCCTTGGGAGAGGATTCGAAAATTTAAACAAGCAATGCCAAAAACTCCTCAACAGATGCTGTTAAGAGGACAAAATATACTGGGCTATCGACATTATGCGGATGATTTAGTTGACAAGTTCGTAGAGCGTGCCGCAATTAATGGTGTTGATGTTTTTCGCATATTTGATGCAATGAATGATATGCGCAACTTAGAAACAGCGATCAAATCTGTGCGTAAACATGGGAAGCATGCTCAGGGCACCATGTCTTACACCATAAGTCCGGTATATACGATTGAGAGTTGGTTAAACATGGCTGCGGAAATTGAAAGCATGGGTGCCGATTCATTATGCATAAAAGATATGGCAGGTTTGCTCAATCCGTATGTTGCTTATGAACTCATTTCTAAATTGAAAAAATCTATCTCTATACCGATACATATGCAATGCCATGCCACCACTGGACTGTCAACTGCTACCTACTTGAAGGCGATAGAAGCAGGGATAGACAACCTAGATACAGCTATTTCCTCAATGAGCATGACTTATGGTCATTCGCCGACCGAGACTATCGTATCGATCCTTGATGGTAGTGAACGAACTACTGGATTAGACATTAAACTGCTTGAGGAGATAGCAAGTTATTTCCGGGAAGTGAGGAAGAAATACGTAAAATTTGAGGGTAAGTTGAAAGGAGTAGATTCTCGAATCTTGGTTGCGCAGGTCCCGGGGGGAATGCTCACCAACTTAGAGAGTCAATTAAAGGAGCAAAATGCAAGTGACAAATTGGATCAGGTTTTAGAAGAAATTCCTGAAGTGCGAAGGGATTTAGGATTTATTCCGCTCGTTACTCCAACTTCGCAAATTGTTGGAACTCAGGCTGTTCTAAATATATTGTCTGGCGAACGGTATAAAAATATTACAAAGGAAACAGAAGGGATTCTGATGGGGGCATACGGATCGACACCGGCTCCAATGAATTCAGAACTGCAGGAAAAAGTTCTTGATGGAAGATCTGTTATTACATGTCGTCCTGCAGATGAATTAAATCCTGAATTCGAAAAACAAAAATCTGATTTGTTGTCACTAGCGAAAGAGGAAGGAGTAACTTTATTAAATGAGGAAGACGACACTTTAACTTATGCGCTATTTCCTCAGGTGGGTTGGAAGTTCCTTAAGAATCGAAATAACCCATCTGTTTTTGAGCCGATGCCGAGTGCCGATGCTGCTGCCCCGAATGAAACTATTCCGAATTCAAAAGAGTCAGGTCTTTACACCGTAGAGGTAGAGGGAAAGTCCTATTCAGTAAGGATTACAGACGGAGATGACTCTGTAAAGACAGAAATGTTAAGCGCAACGGCGGGGAATGTCAAAAAGTCGATGGTAGCAGAGGATAAGGAGCCCCAGGCAATCGACATTATCGCTCCGCTGGCAGGCAATGTTTTTACTGTTAGAGTAAAAGTCGGAGACCAAGTAAGAAAAGGAGACACAGTCTTGGTTCTTGAGGCTATGAAAATGGAAACCGACATTAGAGCTAATTGTTCAGGTAAGGTATCTTCGATAAATATAAAAGATGGAGACTCAGTAAAGGTCGGCGATGTTTTATTAAGGATAGGTTAGTCGGAAGTTCATATGAATCAGCTTTTATCGTTTTGGCAATCCACCGGAATTTATCAAATTACCTTCGTACAATTTTTTATGATTCTGATAGGGTTGTTACTGTTATATCTGGCTATTGTTAAACAATTTGAACCTCTGCTACTCATCCCAATAGGGTTCGGGGGTATTCTTTCCAATATTCCCGGTGTTGATATCGCCGTTGGTACGGGAGTTTTGGCACAATTTTCATCTATGGGTTTGGACACAGGTATTTTCCCATTATTAGTGTTTATGGGAATCGGAGCAATGACAGACTTCGGCCCGCTTTTAGCTAACCCAAAGACAATGCTGTTGGGCGCTGCAGCACAATTTGGGATTTTCTCGACTCTCTTGGGAGCAATACTAATGACTGAGTTTGGCATCTTTGAATTCAGCCTTGCCCAGGCTGCAGCGATAGGTATCATAGGTGGGGCTGACGGTCCTACGGCTATTTATGTCTCTAGTGTTTTAGCGCCTGAGTTGCTTGGCGCTATTGCAGTTGCCGCCTACTCTTATATGGCTTTAGTTCCACTAATTCAACCACCGATAATGAAAGCTCTTACAACAAGAGAAGAGCGAAGAATACGAATGCGACTCCTGAGGGAGGTTCCGCAAACTGAGAAAGTGCTTTTTCCACTGGTTCTTCTTATCCTTGTGGCATTGATTGTGCCTGGCGCTGCGCCTCTTTTAGGAATGTTTTGTTTTGGAAATCTCATGAAGGAATGTAGAGTAGTGGCAAGATTGTCTGATACTGCACAAAATGCACTTATAAATATTGCGACGATATTTCTTGGATTATCTGTAGGGTCCAAACTTATAGCGGATGAATTTCTGGTTGCGGAGACTTTAGGGATCCTTGCTCTTGGCATTGTGGCTTTCGCGATTGGCACTGCGACTGGTGTGCTTATGGCAAAATTTATGAATTTATTTTCTCTCAACAAGATAAATCCTTTGATAGGAGCGGCCGGAGTTTCTGCGGTACCTATGGCCGCGAGGGTGGCGAATAAAGTTGGTATTGAGTCAGATGGTGACAATTTTTTGATTATGCATGCGATGGGACCAAACGTTGCCGGCGTTATTGGATCTACCATTGCCGCAGGAGTGCTCATTCAGTTTGCGGGTGGTTAATTGTTTGCGAGGAACTCAGTTACCTTTAGCTGAATGCTATTTGACAGAGCTCATTGAAAAAAAATAGTTTGGTGTCCAAATCTCTAAATAAGCTGACTATTTCTGGCGAGTGATTTCAGGTTTGTCTTCTAGGAAATTTTGTTGCATTGTCTCTGCTGGAGAGAGTGTTTCTGGTTTTCCAGCTACTCTAGCAGGAACACCAACAACCGTAGTGTGTGCTTGGACATCATTCAGAACAACGCTACCAGCTCCTATTTTAGCTCCTTCACCTATTTCGATATTTCCTAGAACTTTTGCGCCTGCTGATATTAAAACTCCGGAGCGTATTTTGGGGTGCCTATCCCCTTGATCGTTTCCAGTGCCGCCTAGGGTGACTTGTTGCAGAATTGAGACATTATTTTCAATTACGCAAGTTTCCCCAATAACGATGCCGGTTGCATGATCGAACATGATCCCATAGCCCATTGCACACCCAGGGTGAATATCAATAGAAAATACTTCTGCATTTCGACTTTGGATGAATAATGCGATTTCTTGTCTGTGTTTTTGCCAAAGAAAATGGGCCAGCCGGTGCACTTGAATTGCCTGGTATCCTTTAAGATATAGAATAATAGATAAGTAAGTTTCTATGGCAGGATCTCTTTCATAAGAAGCTCTAATGTCATACGCAGCGTTTTCAATTATTTTTGGTGATGAAGAAAATGCATCAGTAAATAAACTTTGTATCGTATGAATGGGTAATAGGTCGTTGCATATTTTCTTAGAAAGAATAAAGCTGAGACAAGATTCAAAAGACTCATGATCCAGAACGTTAACAGCTAGAAAATCTGCCAATAAAGGTTCTTTCTTGCCTGTAGCCCTAGCTTCATCGCGTAGCTGGTCCCAAAATTCGCCTATCATTACCATTTCCAGTGTTTTTGGAGAAACTCGATTATACGGCCTGAAAAACCTGATACAACAGGGACGTAAAAGTTGCTAGATTACCATAAAAATTTACGGAGCTGCGAAGTTAGGCTAATTAACAGGCTTAGAGCTAGCCTCGCTGAAATATTGTAGTTAACAAGTCTGCTAAGGTATCCATAAATAAGATTTCAGACTATTATCGCCTCATGAAATTTAAAATTAATCGAGTCATATTTAAGTCGACGCACCTAGCAGTTTTTGGTTTATTTATCAGTATTTTTGGGGGGATGACTGCTCTAGATATTAATGCCCAGGAAATATCTCAGTACCAATACTGGTTAGAATTATCTGCGGCGGATCAAGTGTACGCTGATCGAACAGCAGAAATCGGTCGTACCGACGCTTTTCGTGAATTTCTTGGACAACGTTCAATTGTATTTCGCGAAGGGCGCGGACCCGTAGATGCTTTAGAAGAATATCGCTCGACGAATTATACTCAAGACGAACTAACATGGGAGTCACACTATATAGATGTGTCACTGAGTGGAGATCTTGGTTTAACCGCCGGACCGTTTGTTTCAAGCAGTGCTGCCGGTGAGGATGGACAGTTCTTCTACGGGCACCTAGTCTCAATTTGGAAAAAAAACAGCGAGGAATGGGAATTGATGGCTGATATGGCGGTCAGTATCCCGGGATTTCTTCGGCTTAACGTAGAGCCAAATTTCGATGATACCCGTCCAGTTATTGAAGAAACAGCCAAGCCTGTGGCAGATGTGTTTGAAGATAATAATATGCAGAGTTTAATTGATGCGGACAATTTATTCGGTTTATCGATAAATTTTAGAGGCGGGGAGCGCGCTTTGTTGCGCTATGGCCTTGAAACGACGAGGGTTTATTTACCAGGAATGGCTCCTTCTGCAGGTCCGGAAGCAAGCTCCGTATATGGGACATATTTGGATGCTCAATTAGGCACTACTAATCCTATAAGCCTGATGCACATGGGAGGATTTCTCTCCGATTCCAAAGAGATGGGCTATACTTATGGGATTATGGAGACAAATACAGATGCTGGAGAACCTGGATTTAGAGCTGGATATTTGCGCTTGTGGCGTTTTAAAGATAATGGAGAATGGGGTGTAGCGGTAGAAGTATTGGGTCCGGTATAACTTTCATAGGTTATTGATCGAGATCTTACGTTTCCCATACCTTGTCGATTCGCCTAATTTGTTAACAAGATTTAATTCAAGTTCATATAAGCCATTTTCGAACGCCTGCGTGTCTAATGCTACTCTGAATCCAAGTTCAGGAGCGTTTGGATCTGTTTTAACCTGCATTGCTTCCACCACGTCGCCTCTAAATACTCCGTACGCGACGTTAGTTATAACTTTATCGTTCAACAAGATCTGTACTTCGTCAATACCAATGTCTTCGTTATATGCCCAGCCGCTAATAGTGAAGACGTTATTTATCTGTTGGTTTGGTGTTGGCGAATCAATCCATGCGGCTGCTGGATATGGGCAGGGGAATGCTCTCTTGGCCGATGGATGCCCTGAATCAATGAGCTCTTCAACGATATAGTAACTAAACGATTTATCTCCATTGAATAAGCTGTATTCTTGAATGAAGCTAAGATTACTACTATGACGACACATAACCTCTATCACATTGTATTTATCTATTTGAGTGAGTGTGCTGTTTTCCGTAATAAAGAGCGCAGTCTCGCCTACTTTTTGGTTCAGGTTAGCTTGGTGCCTTTCCCAGATTTGATATTGTCGAAACCTTCCATCGCTAACGGCTTTATCCTGATCAATGGTGTATACGTTCTTAGATACGCCAGCAAACTCTAATTGCGCGGAGGTATAGTAGTTGTCTGTAATAATAACTGGTGCGGTAGAAGAGAATTTATCCCCGAGAATCCCGCTTGTTTTTTCGGCGAATGCGCTCCAACCGGCCATTTTATTTGAAAGGATCTCGTCGCCGATTAAACCCTGGAGAGGCGTTTGAAACGCTTGCGATCCGACTCCTATTAATGCCGCGAACGTTCCAATTAATCCAGCAGCTGGGATCGCTGTCGCGATAAAATGTGCAGACTTGACGCCCGACGACTTTTCTAATTTGGTGTGCACCCACCGCAAACTTTCTGGTAAGAAAACGACAAGTGGTATGTAACCCGAAAGAGGCCAGTGTATGCTGGTGCTGGTTGCATCGGACCAAGGCGCTAGCACAAAGTAAACGAGTAAATTAGTCAGACTGACGCTGAGCAACAAGGCTGCGGGTACCTCATTCTTCTTAGTTTTCTTGCATAAGAGGTAGATCGTGAATAAAAACAATAAGTATAACGGTGGTGATACGATACCGGCTTGTTTAAAAATGTGGAATAGTCCGGCAGGTTGGAATTGCCAGGGATGCCGATCTACAAAATAGAATGCTGCGCTATCCAATTCATAAGTAATGTTGAACCATAGAATTGGAATTAAGCCTACGCTAGCTATGATAATCGCAAGCCCTAACTTAGGGTTTTTCCATTGGCGACGCGCTGGATTGAAAAATAAAAGAAACAGTATGGCACTAGCTGGGTATAGTATGAACCTATAGTGAGTGCAGAAACCAAGCGCAACAAATAGGCCTGTTGCTAGCCAAAAATTAGTTTGATTAGTTCGGAGTGCGCGTTCAAAAAAGCCAATGGAGAGAATTCCAAAAAAAATTAAAGGTACATCTGGTACGGCGAGAAGGCCGAGAGACCCTAATAATGGTAAACACAAAGAAAGTGCAGCCGACTCAAAAGCTTGCTGCTTTCCTGTAATGGGGATTGATAGCCAATAGATGAGAAATGGAATACAGGATCCCATCATTAAAAAAAGAATTCTTACGGTAAATGGGTTGCCTGGGTCAAGTGACGCTCCGATGCCTACCATTAGCGAGGTTAAAAAGGGTAGATCACTGTAGGCTAGGGCGGGGTATGCTGACGCTTGCCAGTAGAACACTTCGTCACTATAAAGGTCTAGCAGAAAAGCTAACATAATCTTTAAAACTAGAATCGATGTAAAGATGATAGTTGCAAACAGAAAAAACCGGTTATTGCTTTTCAGTAAGAGTTTACTGAACAATTCTTATCTCCGCTTAAAGTTGGACAGCCTGAATCAAATTCTTCGGTACCATCTTATGAGATATCTTTTTAAGGTAGATTATAAAAAGCGCTAAGATTGACAGCATACTCGTAATCCAAACTGAGGAGAATAGGGGATGCGCATTAAATGTACCAGCTTGATAGATAACGGTAGCTACTATGTAACCTAAGCCAGTGCACCAGCTGAAAATTAATAAAGTCCATTGCCAGCCGGCTTCTTTATTTACGGCTCCGAGCACCGCAACACAGGGCGCATATAATAGGATGAAAACTAAATAACAAAAAGCTGAAAATGGCCCAGAGAACAAGGAGGCCATATTAGATAGAGTGCCGCTATTAACTTCCTGCTCCTCAGCGACTGCATTAACATCAGATACATCCCCAATATATATTCCTAATGGATCGGTTAAGGCTCCGCCCAATTGTTTTAATTCTGCTCCGATTGAGGCTATAGCCTCTGTGGCCGCGGATATTAAATTTGGTGGTCCATTGCCATCAAGCGTGTCATCGAGTGGTGTCGTATAAAGCGCGTCGAGAGTTCCCACGATAGCTTCTTTCGCAAACATGCCAGTAAATAAGCCCACAGTGGCTGGCCAATTATCCTCCTCAAGTCCAAGCGGCATAAAGGCTGGAGTAATAGACTTTCCAATTACACTTAAAACTGAATTTTCTGAATCTTCATTATTAAAACTGCCATCGGTACCCACTGAGTTCAGAAAGCTAAGGGCTATGACGACAACGACTATTGTTTTACCCGCCCTAAAGATAAAGCCTTTCAATCTCAACCACGTTGTAATCAAAATATTTCTGGGTACTGGAACGTGATATGCAGGCATCTCTTGGAAAGAAGGGGTTATCTCCTCAATAAAAAGTTGCCTGCGAAATATCCAGCCCGTAAATACGGCCAGCCCAATACCAAGCAGATAGAGGGCGAAAACTATATTTTGCCCGTTTTGTTGGAAAAAGGCGGCTGCAAATAAAGCGTATACGGTCAAGCGTGCTCCACAACTCATAAAGGGAGCCATAGAAATTGTCATAAGTCGATCACTGTCGCGCCCCAAAGAGCGTGAGGCCATGACAGCCGGAACGTTGCATCCAAACCCCACAATAAGGGGAACGAAGGCATTTCCTGGCAGCCCAATGCCGCCCATAAGTCGATCGATGACGAATGCTGCCCGAGACATGTAGCCAGAATCTTCCAGCAAGGATAGGCAAAGATATAGGAATCCAATCACAGGAATAAAAGTTGCTACCAGGGTTATTCCGCCCCCAACGCCTTGGGCGAGAATAGTGATTACTATTTCTGGCATTGAAAGCTGCTCTAACAGCCAAGTTGTTCCATCGATCAAAACTGCAGCAAATAAAATATCGAAAAAGTCTATAAACACTGCCCCGAAATTCACGGCGAATGTAAACATTAAATAAATCATGAGTAAGAAGAACGGCACCCCCACCCATGGATGTAACACGAAAGTATCAATTTTCTCTGACAGGCTGTGTTGAGTAGGAGAAATTTCGACAACTCCACTAATCAAGCGCCGAGATTGGTGATATCGCGCTAAAACTTTTTTTTCAAAATCTGCTTCTTTCTCGATGGGTGGATGGGGTTTAGCCGACGGAGGAAGCTCGATGGTTTCTTCCAGGGTTTTTTGTAGTTCCTTGACACCTTTTTTTTGAGAGGCAATAAGAGGCACTACCGGAATTTTTAATTGGTCGGCAAGAACCTTGGAGGATATGGTTACTCCTTGCTGCTTTGCAACGTCTATCATATTTATTGCGAGAACAACGGGAGCGGATTTTTCCAGTAACTGCTGCGTTAGTACTAAGCTTCTTTCTAGATTTGTCCCATCAATGATGTTGATAATAAGGTCTATATTGCCGTTCTCGACATAATCGAAGGCAATTTTCTCATCGACGCCTTTATACTCTTGTTCCAGAGAATATATGCCTGGCAAATCAACAAGCTCTGCCTTTTCATTTCTGAGCGTTAGATATCCAAGTTTTTTCTCAACCGTTACGCCGGGCCAATTACCCACTTTTTGGTTAGATCCTGTGAGGATGTTAAACAGAGTGGTTTTGCCACAGTTAGGGTTTCCGACAAGGGCTATTTTTCGCATCTTCTACTCGATTTTTACTTGAATGATCTTAGCTTCAGCTTTTCGAATGCTTATAAAGCTTCCGCCGACTTTGACTTGCATAGGGTCGCCTAAGGGGGCGAAACGAAGTATTTCTAATACGGAACCCGGGATAACTCCTAACGCGTAAAGCCTGCTTCTAAGTTCTGCTGGCTCAGGTGCTATCTCAAGCACTATACAGCGATCCCCACTATTGGCTTGAGAGAGTAGATTCTGATTCATAAATTTCAGGAAAAATGATTTAATTCATGGAGTTAAGTTGAATTATAAGAGTTAACTCCGGACAAGTAAACTAGCAAATGTAAATCTTGTTGACAATCATTCGTATTTACATTTACAATAAATCATCCTCGGAGCCCTGTATGTACGTCTGTATTTGCCGCCAAGTTACTGATCACCAAATCCGCGATGTGTGCCGTGATGGTGTACGGAATTTTTCTGATGTTCAAGCAAAAACCGGGGTAGCAAGCGGTTGCGGTAAATGCGGCAAGCTTGCTCAGAATATTGTCAAAGAATTCAGTAAATCCCCCCCCCGGTAGTTTTCATAACGCGGTTTAATCTAGCCAACCGCCTACTCAAATAGTTTTGTTTTAAAAGTTTCCCTTTATTAAAAATTGGTTGGATCCGTGCATCACGTTTTAAATGATAATAGGAGTGCTTATCATTTAGATTTCTATATAAATCAATGAGTTACAAAAAATTTTCCTTGACAAGCGATGAGTATTCGGCGATTCTACTTTGGTTACTACATTTGGGAGAATATGCATGAAAGGCGATCCGAAAGTCATTGAGTTTCTCAACAGGGCCTTGGGCAATGAGCTTGTCGCAATTAACCAATATTTTCTTCATTCTCGCATGTACGAGGACTGGGGACTTTCAAAACTAGCTGAAAAAGAATACGAGGAATCCATTGATGAAATGAAACATGCGGATCAACTTACCAAACGGATTTTGTTCCTTGAGGGCCTTCCTAACATGCAGGACCTGGGGAAGCTGTCTATAGGGGAGAATACCCAAGAGATGCTGGAGTGTGATCTTGGTCTTGAGCACATTGCCTGCCCAGATCTGAAGGAAGGTATTGCCTATTGTGAATCCGTAAATGACTTTGTTAGTCGAGGGTTGCTAGCATCGATTCTTGACAGCGAAGAAGATCATGTCGATTGGCTAGAGACTCAGCTCTCATTGATTAATGCCGTAGGACTAGAGAATTATCAGCAATCCATGATGTAAACCAAACCGCTTCCTACATATCCAACTCGTTTTGTCGATAAGCTATAAGAGTAAGTGGACCGCATAGCGCGCGAATCACTTAAGCAAGGGTGTAGGCGGTATTATGATGCTTGGATGCATTGATCTTGGATCAAACAGTTTTCATTTGCTTATAGCCAAGCCGAGCGGTGGTGGCTATAAGATAGTTGAAAGATTGAGTGAAAAGGTGCAGCTTGGAGAAAATCTGGGCGTCACCGGCAACATTACGTCGCAGTCATTCGAGCGAGGCCTCGCTTGCCTTGATAGGTTTAAGTTGTTGATGAGACAATATCCTCTCCAAAGGTATTGGGCTCTTGGAACAAACGCCTTCCGCACTGCTAATAATGCTAATGACTTCATCCGGTCTGCAAAAACCGTTGGTATAGATATATCGATAATTTCAGGACTCCAAGAGGCGGCTCTCATTTACACTGGAGTCCTAACAGGCCTGCCAAAATCTAAAGCCCATAGACTGGTGTTTGATATTGGAGGCGGGAGCACTGAGGTAGTGGTTGGGAGAAATCATAACCGGTTATTGACTGAAAGTTTGCCTATTGGCAGTGTCGTATGGCGAGATCGTTTTTTTTCTGGAGGCGTATACGGTAAATCGGAATTAGCTTCTCAAATGTCTGAGGGAAGCGAAGAGGCATTTAAGGTCTTTAGCGGGATTGCTTCGACGGCAGTCAGCGTGGGCTGGGAAGAAGCGTATGCCTCTTCTGGAACGGTTAAGATGCTAGCACACATTTGTGAAGGATATGGCTGTGAAGAGAGGCAGGTGGAGCTCGGGACCTTGCTTCGATATAAGCAAGAAATGGTTGATTCAATATGTTCTGGACAGGAGTTGGCTGGCCTCAAAGAACGTAGACGAGACCTAATGCTCCCGGGATGGTGCATCATGGTAGGCTTAATGAAGGCTTACGGAATCGAAAAAATTCAATTCAGTCCTGCTGCTTTGAGAGAAGGAATGCTTGATCTCATGCTTAAAGACGGGCAAAACCTGCAGATAATGGAATCAAGTGATTTGCCGGAAGTAAGTTACGCAACTTAATTATATTACGTTTGACCTAGAGATTCTTGCAATAGCATTTGCACCCCGAGTGAGTCAGGCGCATTGTGAAGCTGCTCGGAATAACTACCGTCTGCATTTAACTTCCAGGACTGCGCTTCATCCTTCAAGTACAATTCCATTTCATTAATTATACGGTTGGCCAATTTCTTTTTCAGGATTGGGAAGCATACCTCAATCCTATTTGATAAGTTGCGCTCCATCCAGTCAGCACTTGAGCAGTAAACTTTATTGGAGTTATTAAGAAAATAGTAAACTCGGGAGTGCTCTAAAAATCTGCCGACTATTGATTTAATTCTTATGTTGTCGCTAACTCCAGGAATATCCGGTTTCAAACAGCAAATACCACGTATGATTAAGTCAATTTGTACTCCACTAGTTGAAGCTTTGTACAAAGCTTTGATGACAACAGGATCTGTTAACGCATTTAATTTAGCTATAATTCGAGCAGGCTTCCCTTGCTCTGCTGCACATTTCTCCGCTCGAATCATTTTTACTAGTGATTTTCTTAAATTAAACGGAGAGTGAATAAGAGCTTTTGGGTGAAGTTTTTTTCCCATGCCAGTTATCTGTTGAAAAACTTTGTGTACATCAGCGCATAAAATTTCGTCTGCTGTGAGCAAGCTGTAATCCGTATAAACTAGCGAATTCTTCCGATGATAATTTCCAGTTCCAAGGTGAACGTATCTTTTTAAAATGCCTTTAACTCGACGTACAAATAGCAACATTTTCGCATGGGTCTTGTATCCCATTACACCATAAACAACTACGGCCCCGGCTTCTTGTAAGGCGTTAGCAAAATTAATATTTTCTTCCTCGTCGAATCTGGCTCGAAGTTCGATTACTACGGTAACTTCTTTTCCATTGCGCGCGGCCTCGCAAAGCGCCGCCACCAACTCGGAAGATTCATTAGTTCGATAGAGGGTCTGTTTGATTGATATTACTGTCTGATCTTTAGCTGCTTGCCTGACCCAATCGATAATTGGGACGAACGACTCGAAAGGATGAAGTAGCAACTGATCTTCATTCTCCACCACTGCAAATATATCCTTGCCTTGCTCTAACAATGTCGGCAAACCTGGCGAGCATTTGGTGAAGCGCAAATCAGGCCGATCGATCATGTCGAATAATGCCATGAGCCGCTGCAAATCTACTGGCCCGTCTAGTCTAAATAATTCATTGTCAGTTAGATTAAATCTCTGGAGCAAGAATCTTATAAGTTCGGGTGGACAGTCTTTTCCGACCTCAAGCTTGGTCGCCGCTCCAAAGCGGCGGCTGTGGAGTTCGCCTTGTAAGGCGCTAGCAACATCCTCGATCTCTGTTCCCGGAGACATTTCTAGATCAGAATTTCTTGTGACTCTAAACTGGTGACATTCTTTCACCTGCATACCAGGGAAAAAGTCATCTACATAGGCATGAATGATTGAGGAGAGGAAAATGAAATGATCGCCATCTGGCGATATTTCCTGCGGTATTTTGATTATACGAGGAAGCGCTCGAGGGGCGGGAACGATCGCAAATCCGCTCTCTCGACCAAACGCGTCTTTTCCCTCTAGTGTTAGAATAAAGTTTAGACTTTTGTTTACAAGCCTCGGAAAAGGATGGGCTGGGTCAAGGCCGAGAGGGCTAATAACGGGCAGAAGTTCTTTGTTGAAATAATCTCGGGTCCACCCCTTGACGTCGTCGTTCCATTGATGCCGTTGTAAAAAATAGATCCGTTCTCTTTCCAGTAGAGGGAACAAGTCGTTATTTAAAATTCGGTATTGCTCTCCAAGTGCTTCACGGACGTTCTTATGTATTATTTTTAATAATTGTTCAGGGTGGACGCCATCCGGCCCTAGCTTCGGTCTTCCAAACCCAAGTTGTTTCTGCAGACCCGAAACCCTTATTTCATAAAATTCATCTAAATTCGAACTGAAAATCAAGAGGAACATCAACCTTTCAAGTAAAGGATGAGTTTCATTTTTGGCCTGAGTTAAAACCCGGAAGTTGAATTTTAAGTGAGATAGTTCTCGATTCTCGTAGAACTTATGGTCTGAATAATCAATTCTCGCTCGGTTTGGGGTTTTCTGTTCGGCGCTTTCACGCGAATTGTCTATGACAACCTTTAGGATTTTCTGAGATGATTCTGGAGGCATTGGGGGCGACGCTCCCGTTGTGAGTAAATCTGACACTTCACATAAATATCCAATAATCCTAACATGAAAATTTAAAATATCGGTAACCCTGATAGGGGTTTATTCGAACTATTCGGGCTTTATTTATGGGATTGTAATAATTCTGTAATATAAGCTCGTTATCGTGACAGAGGTCTATAGTTTATGTCGATTATTAGGAGAGTGGTTATGCGATTACAGCGATTTGTTGGCTTACTTTATTTTTTTATCAGCATATTTTTCTCTGGGTTTGCCTCCGCTGCTGAAGTGGATTCGGGCATTCCAGCCTACGAAGTTTCAAGTGGAGTTTCAGGAAATTTATCTAGTGTTGGTTCCGACACCTTAGCTAATTTGATGACATTGTGGGCGGAAGAGTTTAAAAGATTTTACCCGAATGTAAACATTCAGGTTCAAGCTGCAGGTTCATCAACAGCACCGCCTGCGCTAACAGAGAGAACATCGAATCTTGGTCCTATGAGCAGGGAGATGAAGGACAATGAAATAGAATCTTTCGAGACTCGTTTCGGATACAAACCCACAGGGATTCCGGTGGCTATAGATGCGCTTGCGGTATATGTCCATAAAGATAACCCTTTGGATGGTATGACTATAGCTCAGGTAGACGCAGTATTTTCTTCCAACAGACGCTGTGGTTATTCTCAAGACTTGAATAAATGGGGAGCCCTAGCGATGAGAGGCCCATGGGAGGCTCGAGATATCCAGCTTTTCGGACGTAATTCTGTTTCCGGCACCTACGGTTATTTTAAGGATACGGCTCTGTGTGCAGGAGATTTTAAAAACAACGTGAATGAGCAGCCTGGCTCAGCATCCGTAGTGCAGTCGGTGAGCACCGCAATCAACGGGATAGGCTACTCTGGCATTGGTTATAGAACCTCAGGCGTTCGTGCGTTGCCAATCGCCAGGGACGCCGACGCCGATTATTTTGAAGCTACCGCCGAGAATTCAGTCGCCGGGAACTATCCCTTAGCTCGATTTCTCTATGTTTATGT
>MDTC01120924.1_pt1 | contig 20129 bp, 14 predicted proteins | sample 811181 | NCBI WGS metagenome assembly MDTC01 (sample SAMN05326644, study PRJNA326480) | marine metagenome | isolation source: seawater | place: Pacific Ocean: North | collected 2011 | reverse complement strand
CCTCCTCTAATCCTAGTTTGACACCCAATAAATTATTCAAAGGATTCTCATTAATGTTCGAAATACTACTTGATGTTGGTCTCTTTGCTTATTACGCACCAAGATTGGATGACCGAATTGAAGTAACCAAAAGCAAAAGCTGGCCGACTACCTTGTCATGAGAATGAGAGAGGCACTCCTTCAGGAGCTTTGCCAAGTTGCAGTGGATGCTGCACGGTCGGCAGGTGAGATTATCCAGACTCATGTGAATCAGGATATAGCCGTTTCTCATAAGGAGGGTGGGGACACTCTGGCTTCTCAGGTGGTCACAGAAGTGGACCGGATGGCAGAGGAGGCCGTTGTTGCTACCATCAAGCCCATTTCCGAAAAGCATGATCTTGCCATTCTTACGGAGGAAACCCCGGATGATGGCTCAAGGTTTGAGAAGGACTATTTTTGGTCGATTGATCCTATGGATGGCACTCTTGCCTTTGTGGAAAAGAAACCGGGCTATGCCGTATCGATTGGACTGGTGGACCGGGAGGGTATCCCAATGCTAGGAGTGGTGTATGACCCGAGTTCGGATGTCCTCTGGCAGGCAGCAAAAGGCCTTGGAGTTTTTCGAAACGGAGAGACTTGGAAGCCAAGTCAGCAATCGGACATTCTTACCTTTCCTTATGACCGAAGTTTTGAGACCCATCCAAAATTTTCTGAATCCATCGATTTACTGGAAGCGTATGCACAATCAACTGGTCTTAACGGGATCGTTGCCAGTCAGCATGGAGGCTCGGTCCTTAACGCCTGCCACGCCCTTGAAAACAGTCCGGGTTGTCACTTCAAGTTCCCTAAGTCGGGTGATGGCGGGGGGAGCTTGTGGGATTATGCTGCCACTGCTTGTATTTTTGAGGAAGCAGGAGCTGTGGTCACCGATATGTTTGGAAATCCACTGGATTTAAATCGTGAAGATTCCACCTTTATGAACCACCGGGGAGTGCTGTATGCGACCGATGCTGGACTGGCTAATAAAATTAGGGAACTTAACTAGTCGAAATTTAAAATCTCTATGGTGTTTTGAAACGAATTCCCTAGTAGGGGTAATAAATGAGATTTTTCAGACAAATAGGGGGATGAATGTCTTCCTTGCCTATGCTAAACTCTTAACTCTTTCATTTGCCAAAAACTTTACTATCCTAAGAGTGATTACATGCAAGATATCGGACAAAGGTTATTGAACTTGTTCCCATATATTTGCGTATTTCTTATTACATTACCAGTAATCGCTGAACCCCTGAACTTTAATCGGGATATTCGCCCCATTCTTTCCGAGAATTGTTTCTACTGTCACGGGGTAGACGGCAACAAGAGAGAGGCGGATCTGCGTTTGGATGTTCGTGAGGATGCATTGGCTATGGAGGCCATTATGCCCGGAAGTCTCGAGGATAGTGAAATGTATTATCGGATCCATTCAGAAGATGAGGATGAAATCATGCCACCGCCTGAATCAAACCGTATCCTGACAGCCGAGCAGAAAAAGATTCTGGATCGATGGATCAAAGAAGGTGCTCAGTATGAAAAACACTGGGCATTTGTTGCTCCGATAAAAAAACAGGTGCCTCAGGTGAGAAAACCTAACTGGGTACGTAATCCGATTGATGGTTTTATTTTATCAGAGCTTGAGCGTAGAAATCTTGAACCCAGTCCGGAGGCAAAAAAAGAGGTTCTGATCAAACGCCTCTATGCCGACCTGATTGGGTTGCCTCCCTCTCCGGAAGAAGTGGATACTTACATGAACGATACCTCCTCAGATGCGTATGAAAAAGTGGTCGATCATTTGCTGGCCAGCCCGCATTACGGAGAGCGAATGGCTATGGAATGGCTGGATGCCGCCCGCTATGCCGATAGCAATGGTTTTCAGTTTGATGGTGAAACCTATCAGTGGATCTGGCGAGACTGGGTGGTGAAGGCCCTCAATGAGGACATGCCATTTGATAAGTTTACCATTTGGCAGCTCGCGGGAGATCTTCTTCCTCATGCCACGATTGATCAGAAGATAGCCAGCGGGTTTAACCGAAATCATTTGAATAATGGGGAGGGTGGAGCGATTCCGGAAGAGCAACGCTTTGTGATTCTTTTTGACCGGATGGATGTCACCTCCACCACCTGGCTGGGCCTGACCATGGCCTGTGCCCAGTGTCATGATCACAAGTATGACCCCATTACTGCAAAGGACTACTATGGCATGATGGATGCCTTCAATCATGTTTCTGAAAGCGGACGTCCTGGCCAGCAGTCTAAAAGGGTGCGAGTGGCGGCACCCTTCATTGAGCTACCCACGGAAGAAAATAAATTAAAAATCAAGGAGTTTGAGGATCGTATTGTCAGGCTCAGGCATCAATCGAATGGAAATTTTGAAGTAGATGAGAAGGCCAAACCCTTGCCCTCCCGGAGCGGACCAGTAAGAGCCAGGTTTATACGTGTGACCAACAATACGCCAAAGGGAGTTTTGCACTTGGCCGAGGTGGGAATTTATCATGCGGGCAAAAACTTGGCTTTGTCTTCCAAGGCAAGCCAGAGCAGTCAATTCGGGGATGCTTCCGCGGATCGGGCAATCGACGGAAACACCGATGGCTCTTTTGGTAAAAAGTCTGTCAGTCATACCAATAATGAAACCAAGCCCTGGTTGGAGATTGATTTGGGTGCGGAAAAAGAAATCGATCGGATTAAAATCTACAACCGCCGGGACAGGTTGGAAAGCAGGCTTAAAGATTTTTGGGTGGTTGCCTATGATGAAAAGCGGCAACCCGTTTGGGCAAAAAGAGGGGAATCCGCTCCGATGCCGCTTTGGGAAGTAGGCTTACCCGCTTCCTTTGAGGAATTTACTCAAGAGCAAAACCGCAGCCTGCAAACCTTTATTCAGCAAAATGATCCCAAGAAAATAGAAGCCTTTAAAAAACAGATCAAAAAACTGGAAAAACAATTGTCTAATTACAAGGGTGATCAAGTGCCTAAGGTCATGGTGATGGACGATGCCAAGAAGCGAAAAACTCATATCCTAAACCGCGGAGAATATTTAAACAAAGGCGAGGAGGTTTCCTTTGCCACGCCCGCATTTCTTCCTCCGATGCAGGAGGGCTTACCTAAAAATCGACTTGGTCTGGCCAAGTGGCTGGTTTCCCGTGATAACCCTCTTACCTCGCGGGTACAGGTTAACCGGATGTGGCAACGATTCTTTGGAGTCGGCTTGGTCAAGACCTCGGAAGACCTGGGAGTGCAAAGTGAATATCCAATTCATATGGACCTGCTCGATTGGCTGGCGGTGCAATTTCAGGACTTAGGGTGGAGCCAGAAGAAGATGTACCGGCTCATTGTCACCAGTTCTGCCTACCGGCAGTCCAGTCGGATGAATGAATGGCACCGGGAGAATGATCCGGACAATCGGTTGGTAAGTCGTGCCAGCCGGTTTCGTATGCCCTCGATGGTTCTTCGGGACTGGGCACTTGCTGGTTCTGGATTACTCGCGAAGCGTGTTGGAGGAACGCCGGTATTTCCCTACCAACCGGAAAAGGTATGGGAGGCTCTGGCCGTTAATAAGAATCGAAACTTTGATTATCCAAAATCAGTAGGCGATGATCTTTACCGGCGTAGTCTTTACACCTTTTGGCGTCGCACGATTGGACCGGTCAACATGTTTGACTCATCCAACCGTCAGGCATGCAGTGTCAAACCGGGGCGGACCAGTACGCCCCTTCATGCACTTACCACCTTGAACGATCCCACCTGGGTCGAAGCATCCCGTGTCCTTGCTCAAAAGGTAATGGAGGAGAAAGAGGCTCTGGATGAACGATTACAGTATGCATTCCGTCTGATTACTGCTGGTAGACCATCATCCTTCAATCTCGAAATTCTTGGAGATATTTATGAGGAGCAACTGGAAGTTTTTATGGAAAACCCAAATGAGGCCAGGCAACTCTTGAGTGTTGGTGAAAGCAAAAGGGACGAGCAGCTTTCTCTGGCTGAACATGCCGCTCTAACTACCACCTGCCTGGGTATTCTCAACCTCGATCAGGCTCTTAGTCGCGAATGAATTTTTCATGAATAGAATAAATCAACTTTCGTTAATTCAACAGGAAACAAGGCGTAGTTTTTTGGGCAAAGGCTCGACCGGGATTGGTCTGGCGGCCCTTGCCGGATTGCTTAACCAGGACCGGGCTTTGGGCACAACCATTGGAGATTACAGTTTTCCCAATTTCACGCCCAAGGCCAAGCGGGTGGTCGTTCTTTGGCAGGGTGGGGGACCTTCCCACATCGACTTGTTTGACCCCAAGCCCAAACTTAAGGAAATGGCTGGCAAGGATATTCCTGCTTCCGTCCGCGGGGATACCCGCCTGTCCACCATGTCCTCAAATTACAAGGCGTGGCCCTGTGTTCCAGAGATTAAGCCCTATCAAAAGTATGGACAGTGCGGCACGGAAATGAGCACGATGCTCCCCCATATTGGCAGCCTTGCCGATGACCTCTGCATTGTGCGCAGTTTGAATACCGAAGCGGTCAACCATGCCCCTGGGGTTACTTTTTTCATGACAGGATCGCAAATTCCTGGCCGTCCCAGCATGGGGTCGTGGTTAACTTACGGATTGGGTAGTGAGTCCGAGGATCTACCCGCTTTTGTGGTCATGACATCGACCGACAAAGGAAAAACCTGTGGTCAGCTCTTTTACGATTACTATTGGGGCAGTGGATTTTTACCTAGCAAACACCAAGGAGTAAAATTCAGTAGCACCGGTGCACCGGTTCCTTACCTCAATAACCCGGCGGGGGTTTCACGGGCGGGTAGGCGATCTTTGCTCGATAAACTGGCCAAACTCAACCATGCCCACCATGTAGAGTATGGAGACCCAGAGATTCAGACGCGCATATCCCAGTACGAAATGGCTTTTCGTATGCAGGCGAGCGTGCCTGAACTGCTTGATTTCAAGAAGGAACCCGAACATGTGATCAAACGCTATGGTCCCGATGTGGAAGTGCGGGGAACCTTTGCCAATAATTGCCTGACAGCTCGTCGATTGCTTGAGCGGGGAACCCGTTTTGTTCAGTTGATGCACTCCGGTTGGGATCAACACAGCAACTTGTTCACCCAGTTGGAAAAACAATGTTTTGATACCGATGCTCCTTCCGCTGCTCTTATTCAGGACCTTAAAGACCGGGATATGCTTAAGGACACTTTAGTGATTTGGGGGGGAGAATTTGGACGCACTCCCTTTGGTCAATACAACTCGGGGGATTCCAAAAAACCGAATGGCCGGGATCATTTTGGCCGGGCTTTTAGCTGGGTGATGGCGGGTGGAGGCATCAAACCAGGTTCAATCTATGGGGAGACTGATGAATTTGGGTGGAATATTACCCAGGGGCGGATACATGTTCATGACATGCAGGCGACCATACTTCATCTTTGTGGGATCGATCATGAAAAACTGACCTTCCGCTACCAGGGCAGACAGTTCCGCCTGTCCGATGTGCATGGCCATGTGGTCAAGGGTCTCCTTGTTTGAATCATTTCTGCATGAATAAATCCACCATCCAAAATATCTTCTGGGATGTGGATGGAGTATTGGCTGATCTCAACTATGCCTATTTTCATTTCCTCAAGGGCCACCCCAATTTCCGTGATCAATTTGAAGATCTTAGCTGGGAACAATTGCCTGAAGTCCTACCTATTCTTCCCGAATATGGAGCCCTTGAATTAAAGACCCATCCAGAACATGGAGAGCAGATGGATCGAGATTTTTGTGCCGACCAATCCTTTTTCCGTAACCGTCCCCTTTATCCGGGAGTGATTGAAACACTCGAAGAACTTAATGAACTTGGGTATCGCCAGTTCACGATGTCCGCTACTTTTGATGTGGAAAGGAAGAAGGCCTACTTGGAAGACATTCTCGCTCCCGTCACCGATTTCCTTACCATTAAATGTGTACAGCATGGAGAGTTTATGCAGGACACCGCCAAGAAGGACAGCCTGCTGGCCTGCTATCAAAAATACGACTTACTTCCAGAAGAGACTATCCTGGTGGATGACCGCATATACAATCTCCATGCAGCGATCGATTCTGGAGCTCATCCCATTCGTATGCGATGCGACTTTACCACGGATCTACCAGCTGAACTTTCTTGGATCCCTGAATTTCCAGATGTTCAGGCTTTTAAGCAATGGCTGGTTCAGAAGTAATTTAATTTTGAACGGCTTGAAGGTCCATTAATCCTGTCTCCTCTTGGACGATGCCCCTAAAGTAGCTCGATAGTCCATAATTCCTTTTCCATTTGATCATCTTAATTGATGATGCTTATCCTTGAACGAAACCCTGCAATCCTAATGAAAATTCTATCCCTTTCTTTTTCTTTGGCTTTACTCGTTCTTACTAGTACAGGTTCTTTGTTGGTTTGTTCTCTCCATGCAACTCCGCCACCCCGCCAATTGTTTCCAAAGTTTGAAGCACCCGGGGCGGAGGTGCAGCCGGTTGCTTATGCCAAGACGATCCCGCTCCCAAGTCTTATTCAGAAACTCCAGAGTCTGGCAAACGAGGTACAGCCACAAAATAATCAGGCTCAGCTTTTGCCTGTACTTATTGGAGCTTTTCTTGGTGATCCCACCCTTTCTTCCGTGTCTCCAGATCATTCTAGCACCGTCATTATCTTTGATGATTTTCAGGAAAAAAATGCGACAATACTCGGAGTGTTTAAATTAAATCCAAACAGCTCGATACCTGCCCAAATCAAAGCCCAGAGATTATCCGTTAAGGAAATTGATGGATGGACTATGGTTACCAACAAACCCAAGTTGATTAAACAAATAAAAGATTGGTCATCGATTATAAGGTTCGCTGACTGGAAGCCCCCTGCCACTATTGAGTTTGGTTGGTTGCTGGAAAAACTCAATGAAGACATTTCCGTACAAATTAACAAAAAAGAAATTTCACCTGATCCTAAACTTGTGATTAAACTCTTTCTGAAAGAATTCGAAAATTTGGAAGCGATTAAATTCTCGCTGTCCATTTTGGAAAAAGAGGTTGTTCTTAATTTAAAGGCATCTGCCCGGGATGGCACAGAACTGGACAAACTTTTCACCTCTTTGCCTCCTTCCCAAAATATTAAGCGGGAAAACGGAGTTTCCCAGTTTGTACAAAGTGGTGGATGGATGGAAGGAGTTATGAATCTCAATGTTTCTTCACATGCATCATACCTCGAACATCTTCTCGTTAAATTGGAAAAGGGTTTAAAGGACAAAGAGGTCAAACAATTAGTTTCTTCCGTTTTATCTATGGTTCGAAAGGCAACCACACTTTATTCAGGCCATACGGCTACAAGTTATCTTGACCTTGGAGATGGGGATCCACTTGGGTATGTACAAGTCGGATCTACCGAAGCTTCGATTGCTGACTTCAAGGATTTCCTCGCTGAAACCAATGCTTTTTTTGAACAGTTTCTAGTTCAAATTGAAACCTTATCCGGTTCGGACTCGTCTGATTTCAAACCAAACTTCTTGGTGAAGAAAGCCAATCCAATCGATGGTACAGAAGTATTGTTTGTAAAAGTAAACCTAGAACCAGAAACAAAGGGCTCCAACATTTCTTCCTTTTCCAACCAGTCCGTTTATTATTGTGTTCATGATGGAAAATATATTGCAGCAACCAGCAGGAAGGCCTTGAGGAAAACCTTGCGAGCAGTGAAGTTGGGAAAGCCTTTGAAAAATAATCTTTCCAAGAAAATTATCTTAGGTTCTCAGCATGCGGTAGCATGGCAGTTGGATCTTTTGGGTTATGGAGAGTTGATAGGGAATGTGTTAAAGGAGAGTGGCTTAAACCTTAGTCACTGGACTCAGGCAATAGATCAGGCCGAAAAGATGAATATTCCTCCGATTTCTGGCAATGTGGGGCATGGAAATGGTCAGTATTTTTTGGAAACGATTATTCCGGTAAAAACAATCCGGGCGATTACGGAATTAGGCTCTCCTGCCTACATCAAAAAGGCAAATGAGATACGCGAAAAATCTAATGCCCGTGAGGCTAAGGAATCCCTCTCCCCAGATTCCGGCAAAAGCAAAAAGCAAAAAGCTCCTTCGAAAAACTGAAGGAAATTGCTTAGCTTGTGACTGGCTTTTTAGAATTTCTTCTTGGGCTTCGAAAACCGGCTTAGTCGCAAAGACTTAAAACGCTACCTCCTAAAACTCCCTCTGAGCTTAACCGGTTCTGACTTAAAATAGCGGGGGATGACTGGCCAGTCCTCGGTAAGAAAATAGGCATAGGTGCCATCCGGAAAGTCTTTGGTTACCGTATATCTGCCGTTGCATTGGTCCAAGTCTCCCCATCCGGCTACATATTCATAATCCCGGGCAAAAGCACCGTCATGAGCTCCGCCTGGGTTTTCTGGTGAACCTTTCCGCTTTCCTGAAATCAATCGATAACTGGATCGTAGTTTTTTGACATCTGATTTTGGTTCTTTTGCATCCTTGTATCCATAGAGTGCAAAGATGGGATGTCCATCCATGGCCCAACCGATCAAAGGGGAATGAGCACCTTCTTGAACACCCAGTTGGTCGAGTAAACCTATGGGTAAGCCATGATAGTGGTAGGAACCATTGGGCTGAACATGGCCATGATTCTCATCCAGTCCTAGGGGTACAGCTCCCCCAAGAGCCTCATAATTCCAGTCCGCACGACGGTCGCCCAGATAGAACTCTGCGGTGCCGGGATCGAACAACACTCCGTTGTTGGCGATTCCAAAGGGCTGATTGGGCGGGCCGAAGGAACTTGTGTTGTGGAGAGGAATGGGCTTGGGTGCAGGGTCTTGTCCAAGAGTAAGGGTGATGGAAAGAGATTGTTCATCGATTTGGTTGGGGTTATAGCGATTTGGGAAAGTGCCCACTCTATGCTTGGGGATGCCATTCGCCTCCACTTTCAGCTTATTTCCCTCCCAGGTGAATTGAACCCTTGGTTCGTTAGGCAGGGAATGGTTTGCAGGAATCAATACCAATGGCTTTGCTTCAGTTGCCTGATGTTTTCTCGGTGTGGGTGGCCGGCGATGTCCGTGCTCATGGGCATCGCCATTTTCCGATGAAAGGACAAGAATGACGGAGATGAGAATTGTCCGAATCATATAACTAGGAAAAATTATTTTGGATAGAATTCTAATAACTGAAAGAGCTTGCCGAGCAAAAAAGGCACCAATCGTTAATTATGGAAGAACGGGTATCAGTTTCTTCTTACTTGAATCGAGTGCATACTGGGCACCTTCTTCATCGAGTTGTGCCATCATTTGCTTGATCATGGTTTTGAGTTTGTTTGGTTTTTGCTTAGCAAGGTTGGTTTTTTCGTAGGGATCACTCGCCAGATCGTACAACTCATAGAGAGGAAGAGTTCTTTTACCTATTTTAGTCTTATACCGGTAGATCAGCTTCCAGTCTCCTTTCCGATAGGTGGTGAAATAAGAACTCCGGTGGCTATGTGGAAAGTGACAGAGAAAATGATCCGGGCGGTCAGGGTTTTTCGTGCCTTTCAATTGTGGAATGAGGCTGACTCCATCGATTATATGATTGCCCGGGTTTTTCGTCCCAGTAGCGTCGAGAATGGTGGCGTAAATATCCATCACCGTTCCGATCTGCTGGTGATGCACTGCGTTTTGCGAGATTGAAAAGGAATTTGCTTCCCCCGGTTTCGCCCATCCGGCGATAAAAGGAACACGCAAACCTCCTTCATAACAGGTTCCTTTCTTTCCACGAAGAGGGGCTGAACTGAAGTACCCGTAGGTATCACCCAGCGGAGCATCCGATCCATTGTCGCCGACAAAAAGGATCAGGGTATTTTCCGCCACACCTTTTGCTGCCAAATGATCCATGAGGTCTCCAAGTGACTTGTCCATGCCTTCGATCAGAGTAGCGAAGGAATTGGCCGGTCTGGATTTGCCCGAGTCCTTGTAGTTCTTCTCAAACCGTGGGTCGGTCTGAAAGGGGCTATGGGCGGCATAGTGCGACATGTAGAGAAAGAAGGGTGCTTCTTTTTGTAAGGATTGATCGATGGCAGAGATGGCCTCTCGGGTGATCGCCTCCGATAAAAAGACATCGGAGTTATGATATTTTTCCAGTCCGGGAATAGCCCTTCTCTTTCGCTTCGGATCCAGGTTGCCATATCCATCTTCCCCCAAATAACTCCCAGGAGCGCCAAAGGCACAACCGGCAATGTTTACATCGAACCCAAGGTTGGTCGGGTCCGCTCCTTCATATTTAGTGGGAGCAAAATGGGCCTTGCCGGAAAAAATGGTATGATAGCCATTCTTTTTGAGCAGCGCGGGCAGGGTAACATCTTTGCTCGTCAGTCCTTTCCAGTTCCAATCTGCGGGTCCCTGATTTTTGAATTCCGGGTTGATCCATTGGGTAATACGGTGCCTGGCGGAGTTCTGCCCGGTCATTAAAGACACCCGGGTGGGGGAGCAAACCGACTGGGCGTAGAACTGAGAAAACCTGATGCCCTGCCTGGCTAGGCGTTCCATATTGGGCGTACGGTAAAATTCGTTGAGATGATACTTCTGAGGCTTACCATCTTTGTTCACCAACATGGGCACGGATGTGTCCATCAGTCCCATATCGTCGACTAGGAAAAGAATGATGTTGGGCTTTTTCGATTCGTTCATACCGAAAAGGTGGAGCGAATAAAGCAAGTAGGTGAGTAGAGTAACAGTTCGCATAAGTATAGGTGGAGTTTCCTTTAGAGTCCGGTTGCAGCTTTTGCGGCCTGGGCATTATATAATGGTTTATTCGCCTTGTCCCAAAAAGGATTTGGTATGTGAGACTCTCTCATCATTTGTTCAATTTTACTGACAATGGCTGGATGATTCTTGGCAACATTTTTTAACTCACCTTGATCGGTTGAGAGATCGTAGAGTTCGATCTTTAATCCTTTTCGAGTATCGAGCACCACCCCTTTCCACTTATCGTAACGGACGGCACAATTAGGCTTATTACTTTCATACAATTCCCAATAAAGATGGGAGTGTTTTTTTTGAGCTTCAGACTTACCTAGTAGCGTAGGCAGCATGGATATACCATCCGTTTCTCCTATAATGGGTTCACCGGTCAGGTCGGATAGGGTGGCTAAAATATCCCAAAAAGCGGAGATGTGATCACTCACTGTGCCCGCTGGAACTTTATTTGGCCAATAGGCAATCTGAGGGGAGCGCACACCACCATCATACATACTTCTTTTCATTCCTTTTAAGTCCCCAGATGTATTGAAGAAATCCAATGTCCCTCCCTTGCCATGTGCACCATTATCGGAGTTGAACATGATGAGCGTTTTTTCGGCAATTCCATGTTTTTCAAGGAGCCTTTTTAACTGGCCAATATCACGGTCCATACGTGTGACCATTGCCGCCTGAATTTTCATTTTTTCTGGCCAGTCTTTTTCCGCATACTGACCAAGATCAGGCACTTGCCATTTTAAATGTGGAATGGTGTAGGCCAGGTAGAGAAAGAACGGTTTAGCCTGATGCCTATTTACGAACTTAAAGGCTTCTTGGGTAAGCAGATCATGGCTGTAATCATTTTGCTTCCCGTTGGCATTATCGAGCATAACCTTTTTGTCATTTTGCCAGAGGTATTCCGGGTAGTACTCATGGGCCTGCCTTTGATCGGTGTAGCCGTAGAAATAATCAAATCCTTGTTTATTTGGGTTGCCCGAATTATGAAAACCACCAAGGCCCCACTTTCCAATGCAAGCAGTAGTGTAGCCTGCCCGTTTCATGAGTTTACCGATGGTCTCGGAACTAGCTGGGAGAGGAGTTTGTCCCACTGGATAGCCTGGGCTATTCGCTCGGATGTAGGCATGCCCCGGATGCTTGCCGGTTAGGAGAGAGGCTCGGGATGGTGCACAGACTGCATTGCCACAGTAATGGTCGGTAAATCGCATTCCCCTTGCGGCAAGGGAATCAAGCTCGGGTGTTTTGATCATCTTTTGCCCATTATAGCCAACTTCACCATACCCAAGGTCGTCCGCTAATATGTAAATCACATTAGGCTTAGTATTTTTTGCGAAAATACTGCCCGCGATAAGGATATAAAGAAGAGCGAATGAAAAAACCTTTTTGATGCCCTTGATAAGAATGGCTCTTCTTAGCAATGGCAAGGATGTGGTTTGTTAAAATAAAAAATAAATCACACCAGCTACCACACCTGCTCCGATAAGATTTAACACAAATCCTTCTCCTGCCATCCTCTTGATACTGATTTTTCCAGTGCCAAAGACCACCGCGTTGGGAATCGTGGCGACTGGGAGCATGAAGGCACAGCTGGCACTTAGGGCCGCAGGTATGAGCAGGAGTTTTGGGTCGAGCTCAGCTGCGATAGCAGCTGCTCCAAGAATCGGCATTAACAGCGAAGTGGTTGCCGTATTCGAGGTAATCTCAGTAAGGAAGGTAACCAGTAAACAAATGCCCAACAGTAAGAGAATGGTAGGCAAGTTTTCCAAGCCAGAGAGCCCACGTGCAATGGAAGCACTGAGGCCAGATTGTTTGAATGCTTCCCCCAGGCAAAGTCCGGCACCGACCAGAATGAGCATGCCCCAAGGAATCTGATTTGCCGTTTTCCAGTCGAGAAGTTTTTCTCCCTTGCTTTCTCCACTGGGCAGACAGAAAAGAAGTAGGACGGCGATAAAAGCGACACTTGCATCATTGGCCTGTGGTAAGTCGAGCCAGGTTTTCCAACCCCCAAAGGGCTCGGATCGGGTGATCCATGCGAGTGCAGTCAGTGCAAAGATAATAAGGGTACGAGCTTCAGCCTGGGTCCATTGCCCAGAGTTGGGTAGAGCTACTTGTGAACCATTTCTGCTTAGACTTCTGCCTACCCATAGCCAAATGACCACCACCATAAGAATAGATACCGGCATTCCGAAGTTCATCCATTGAGCAAAGGACATTTCCTCAAAACCAAGATCTCGGTACGCCCCGATCATGACCAAATTGGGCGGAGTTCCTATGGGAGTCGCAATTCCCCCAACATTTGCGGAATAAGCGATTCCAAGAAGGAGTGGAATAGTCAATCGCTTGTCCTCGGATCCCTGAATCACAGCCAGAGCGATTGGTAGCATCATAAGGGTGCATGCAGTGTTTGAGATCCACATGGACAGGAGGGCAGTGGCCAGCATGAATCCAAGCAGGAGGAACTTGTCTCCCTTGGGGCAGGCATGAACCAGCAGGAGAGCAATCCTTCGATGAGCCCCGCTTTTTTCCATCGCTTTCGATAGAAGAAATCCACCGAGTAGGAGAAGCACAAGTGGATGTCCATATTTCTGGGCAACCTGTAAAGGCGTAAGTATACCGACCAATGGAAGGAGAGCTAATGGAATGAGGGAGGCAATGGGTATGGGGATAGCTTCAAAGATCCACCACAGGGCGGTCCACAAAGCAATGCCAAGGGTGAGGCAAGCGGGTACTGATAACCCTCCGAATTCATTGGCTGCCCAACCCGCCAAAAAAGAAATGAAAGGGGCTAGCCAGATAAGTTGTTCCTGAAAAACAGATTTCTCTTTGGCGGCATTCATGATCTTACCGCCGGGAAGAGAATTTCTTCAGCAAGCTGCCTTAGGCAGCAGGTGCCATCGATACAAAATGAAGAGCCAGGTAACCTGGTATTTCCAGAATCAGTAACACGATGGCGGTCTTGCCGAGGACGGTTTTTCGGCTAAGCACAGCAGTGACAGTAGATACAGCAAGAAGTGGGAACCAGGCAAAGACTCCAAAGGGAATGGCACCGATTACACATCCCCAGCTAAGAACCGCAGTGGCAAGGGCAATAATGCCAAGTTTCTTGGTCTTTTGATCTTTTTCTTCTTCAGTCATGGCTAGTATGGATGGGCGTTACAGAAAGAGTCTCTTCAATTCAATGTGTGACCGTCGAGTGCACATTTATAAAATTTCGTGCGTTAGAATGTTTTAGAGAGCAGGAGCCAAAGACGCATAGTTAATAAAAACATAGCCAGGGGCTAACAAAACTAATAACACACTGGCAATCTTGCCCAGTACAGTTTTAAGGCTAAGTATGGCAGCAACAGCAGATACGGGCAGTAGATAGATCAATTCAAAGGGAGTGGCACCGAGTACGCATAACCAACATAGTCCAGCAGTGGCAATGGCGATGATTCCAAGTCTCTCAGTCTTTTTATCCTTTTTTTCTTCGTTCATATTGAGTTGGGCTGGGCGTTAATCCAAAATAATTTCGCCTTCTACTGGCTAAGTCAACCCATCAAAGGAATTAAGATGAGCTAGTTAAAAAAGGAGGTAGATTCTTTTTATATAGGCTTGGGAGCCCATATAGGCAGTTTACCCTTTTGGATTTCTGCCTGGTATCTTTTCTGCAGAGGAAAATTTCCTTTTTCTATGGATTCCTTGCCATCGTTTACTTGATAGGGGCCGAGAGTATCCCACCAGGCATCGTACTGTTTTTTCAATTTCTCCATTACTTCAGGTTTGGAAGCCACCAGGTTATTGGTTTGCCCAGGGTCGTTCTGAATGTCGTATAAATATTTATTGTCGATCCAACGCCACTTAGGGGAGCGTGCCGCACCATTTAGGTAACGGTGTTTTTCCATTGCTGCAAAGTCCCAGGTTTCATCATTCCATCTACCCCGGTGAAAGAAGAGGGTACGGTCCTTCCATTTGGCTTTGGGGTTTTGCAGTAAAGGAACGAGGGAGCGACCCTTGGGGGGCAATTTACTCTTGGGGATATTAGCCTCGGCAAGTTGGCATATGGTGCGATAAAAATCGATATGTGCGGTAAGAGCACCAATATCTACTCCTTCCTTAAGCTTACCTTTCCAGTGCCAAAAGCTGGGCACCCTTGTGCCTCCTTCATGAACGGTGGCCTTGGCACCTTTCATGCCACAATTAAAGGAGTCAAACTTCTTCCCATTTTGTACGCCCTTAGATCCTGCCATTCCATTATCGGTCATGAAAATAACTAGGGTGTTTTCCAACTGTTTCCACTCTTTGAGTTTCGCCATGGTCAGGCCGATATTGTCATCAATATTTTCAATCATACCATAGCGACCTGCGGTTTTTTCATCATATCCATCATTCAAAAACCTTTTGGTGTATTTTTCCGGTGCGATCATCGGGCCGTGTGGAGCATTGAGAGAAATGTAGGCGAAGTAGGATTCCTTGGCATCTATCCTGTCTTTCATCCAAGCCAGTCCAGCATGAAAGAATAGATCAGTGCAGAATCCTTTGGTTTTTACAATCTGCTCGTTGTGCAGAAGGACATTATCAAAGTAGCATTCCTCTTCGTTAACGGGAAAATCACCCCACCCGGTTTGTCCGATCCCTCCAGCTCCATGAATGAGCATTTCATTAAACCCCCGGGCACTGGGCAGGTATTCCTTTTCATCTCCTAGGTGCCACTTTCCAAAGATTCCTGTTTTGTAGCCTGCTTTTTGCAATGCCTGTGGAAATGTGACCACATCGAGGGCCAAATGGTCCCGATGTCGAATGGTATGAGAAATGCCAACTTCAAAGGGAGAGCGTCCGCTCATCAGGGCCCCACGGGTGGGTGAACAGGTTGGGCTGACATGAAAGTCATCAAACCTTGTGCTCTTTGCCCAGAGTGCATCCAAGTGGGGGGTACGAATCCTGTCATTGCCCATGCAGGAGAGATCTCCTTTCCCTTGGTCATCAGTTAAGATGAAAAGAATATTTGGGCGACTACCAGAGAGCTTCTGGGCTAGGGCAACCTGAAAAATTCCAAGCATTAATGAGCAGAGCGAAAAGAGAAAAAAAACTTTAGTTTTCATAGGCATAGAATCTTGCCTAATTCAGGTTGGGGAATCAAAGAAAACTTTGATCAATCCACCAATTTAAAAATTTAAGCGGCGTGCCTTAATGCCTCGACTGGATCCATGGTAGATGCCTTGCGGGCGGGATAGAGCCCAAATATTATGCCCGTTGTCACTGCAATTCCAAAGACCAGTGGAAGAGACCAAGGGACAATGAGAGGGGTCATGTTCTGCATTGAGGGAGGGAGGGATTCGTAGAGGGTGGGCGTCATGTCTTTCATGATATCTAACAAGGTTCCATAAGCGGGCTCACAGGCCAAACCAGCGAAAATACCAGCTAATCCGCCGGCTCCGGCAAGAGCAGTAGTTTCGACAAGAAATTGAAGTACAATATCTCTTTTGTTTGCCCCAATTGCCCGCCTGATACCGATTTCCCGCGTCCTTTCCGTGACCGTGGCAAGCATGATGTTCATTATGCCAACTCCGCCTACGAAGAGCGATATCCCGGCAACCAGACCCATTAGGGCAACAAAAGTCATTTTTGCCCGCTCCGCCTGTTGCATGAGCTCGAACGGAACCGTGATCTGAAAATCTTCCATTCCATGATCTTTTTCCAATATTTCACGAACCATCTGAGCGATCGAGAGGAGTTTGCTCTTATCATCAACACTCAGGGTTAACTTAGAAACCAAGGGACTACCATCATAACCACGGTAATAAAAATCGAAGATCTTTTCCCAATGGGTTTCTAGGGGGAGGTAGACATTGTCTTCAAAGTGTTCTTTAAATCCTAAACCGTCACTGTCATTCAAGTTCTTTCGCGTGGCGACTTCTCCTACCACAGTAAACAGATTACCTTCAATGTTTACTGTTTTACCTAAGGAATCTCCAAAGGGGAAAAGTGCCCTTGCTAACCCTGATGCCAATACACAAACTTCCGCCTTGTCTCGGTTGTCCTCTTCGGTAATGAACCTGCCCTTGGTCAGGGATAATTTATTGAGGTCTCGATAGTTGGGTAAGCATCCCAAGAATTCCGCCCTTTTCTTATTGTATTCGGTCGATACATAACGACGTGAAAGCTCCCTTGTGGGATATGCTGCAATAATTGAGGGGACTGTTTTTACAATTTTACGGTAATCATTTTCCGTTAATCCCCAGGAAATAAAATAGTCACCCTTTTGTGAACGTTGTTCCTGAGGAGGTTTCTTACTTGAAATAATCAGATTGTTCGCACCCAATTCCATGATTTCAAGTTCTGCCTGCTCGGCAATTCCCTCACCTATGGCAAGTAGCCAAAGAACGCTAGCCACCCCTATGAACACCCCCAAACCGGTAAGCAGGGAACGCATTGGATGAGTAATCATACTTTGAAATGCACTCTTGCCGAGGTTTCTGATTGATTTCTTGAAATGGTTCGGAGCGGAATGAACCTGTTCATTTTTAAACATTGAAGACCTCTGACCGACTGGTTCCTTCGTACGGTTGTCGGAGATAATTTGTCCATCACTCATGCGGACAATCCGGCGGGCCCGGGCGGCAACTTCTTCCTCATGAGTGACCAGTACAATGGTTTTCCCCTGCTCGTTTAATTGATCGAGCAATTCGAGGATTTCTTCGGTAGTTTTAGAATCGAGATTGCCGGTTGGTTCATCGGCAAGGATAAAGGAGGGATCATTGGCCAGAGACCGAGCGATACCTACTCTTTGCTGCTGGCCACCGGAAAGCTGTAAAGGCTTGTGCTTTAAACGTTCACCGAGTCCCACTAACTCTGCCATTTGTTGTGCCTTCTTACTATCAAGCCCAGATGTGCTATCGTAACTAGCAGGTAGAGAAATATTCTCCAATACATCAAGATAGGGAATTAAGTTGTAGGATTGAAAAATAAATCCAATTTGTGTTGCTCGGAGTTTGGACAATTCATCATCATCGAGACTGCCAACTGAATACCCCGCCAGTTCATAACTTCCTTCTGTTGGTTGATCGAGACATCCAAGCAGGTTGAGTAGGGTACTTTTTCCGGATCCTGAAGGGCCCATGATGGCGAGGTAATCTCCTTGGGGAACTTCCAGTGAGACTTGCTTTAATGCAACGACCTTTTCATCCCCCATCTCGTACACCTTTGATAGATTGGTTGTTCTAAAAGCGGTGGTCATAGGATTTGTTGGCTTGCGGTCGATGGATCGATCGACTGCCTGATGTTTATTTTAGGGCCAGTTCCTTTTGAACATTCTCTTCAAACGAACTCCTAAAATGTTCAGGATTTAGGACGACGAGCTCACCCGCCTGCAGACCACTACTAACAACCGCATGAGTCATGTTGTGTGGTCCCAGTTCAATGGCTCGAATTTGCAGTTCTTCGCCCTCCATACCAACCAGGCAATAGGCAGAGCCATCTGTTCTAAAGACTGCAGGTAGTGGAATTTGCAGGGCATTTTCGATTTTTTCGGAAAGGATGGTTACTTTGGCGGTCATCCCGGTACGCACCCCATCAGGTGGGTTTTCAATAATAATCTTCATACCGTATTCCTTTATATGTGCACGGTATCGGTCAAAGGCGGGCCAAGGATAATCGCTTACCGATTCCACCGTTCCTTGCAGAGAAACATCTCGCATGGCATCAATGGTAATCCGGCACTTCATGCCTGCCTTTACCTGTTCCACCCGACTCTCGTTGATCTTTGCCTGTACCAAAAGCTGGGAAGTATTTGGTAATTGAATGATAATTTGATTCTCTCGCACATCCTCTCCTTCCGCGATTAGAATCCCTTTATTATTTACATTGGCATAGGTGACTTCTCCGTCAGCGGGGGAATGGATCACGCATTTTTCAATTTGTTCTTCAATGTCTTTTTCTTGAGCAAGTTCGAGTTCGTTTGAGTTTCTGGCCGATTCGAGACGGGCCTCAGCTGTCAGAATTGAAGCGTTCAGTTCGTTGACCTTGGCGGTACGAGAATGGGTGCGAAGAACCTCAAGTTTAGTCTGGGCAAGGTCGAGTTCCTTTGTGGCTTTTTCTACCGCAAATTGATCTGCTTCCAACTGGGCCTCTGAAACATAACCTTTTGCTGTAAGTTTCTTACTGTACTGCAAATATTCTTCCGCTCGCCTGAGGTTTTCCTTGGCTACAAACTCTGCACTTTCTAACTGCTCCTCTTTTTCGCGGTAAGATCCGGACAGGTATTCCTTAAGGGCAAGTTTTGCCGCCTCCACATCCGCAGTCGCTTTAACTAAGGTAGCATTGGCCTGATGGACAGAGATTCGTTGGCGAAGTAGATCCTTTTGTAGACTGGCGTCATCCAGGCGGACCAAAAAATCACCTTCTTTGACTAGCGTTCCTTCTGGTACAATTTCCAAAATGCTCACGCCCCCGGAACTTCTGCTCTTTACCTCGCTTTTGATCTCAACATTTTCAGCGCTCTTCACCTCGCCAGGTTCAGTAAGCTCAAGTTTGAATTCAGCAATTTTCGCTTCCTCAAACAATGGCTGTATTTCAAGGGCCGAGGATTCTTCATCTAAGCTTACCCACCATAGAAGTGACAAAGCCCCTGCACCGGCAAGGCTTAGAATAGTCTTACTGGATACAAATCCACTTCTTTTTCCATCTAATCCCATCATCTCACATTATTACTAAATAGCTTCGGTAGAGCAAGTTGGGACTAACTTTTCCTAAAAATTTCACAAATGAGTTCCAGCATCTTTATTGATTCGTCCAAATCCCCTTATCAGACAATTCCAAGACTCCGAGATCATAGGCATATCGCATCCTCATCGACTCGCTGCCTATCCAAACATCAAGAAATCCGTTGCTTGCCTCGAGTAGGTCATTGAGTGCGTTAACCAAATCCCTGGCAGTGGTCGCTCCAAACTGCGAGCTTTTTCCAGGTTTGGGAGGTTCGTCCAATCGCATGCGAGCAAGATCGACCTGAGCAATTGCTCCCCGTACGGCCGCCCGATTTAATTCGAAGTTCAATTCAAAAAGTTTGGAGAGTCTTTGATGCTCACGAAAGGCACGCAACAAACTGTCTTCATAGGCAAGATAAGACCTTTTGGACTGCTGGTAATTAAGCAGGGAGGCTTTGTAAAGATTACGTTCCCGAACCTTTGACAAAGGAGTGTCCAGTTCGATGCCCACGCTCCATTCGCTCTCGTCTGACTTGAATGAACCTGCTTCCATTGAATCAGAACCGAGGTCGCCAGAAAGCACAAGGTCAAGATCGGTCCGGAGATCATCTCTTGCCAAATCTGCTTTTCTCCAAACATCAACCAATCGTGCTCGGTTATTCTTTGCATCCATACGATTTTCCGATGCTTTTACAGCATCGATGGCCGGAGATATTTCCGTTTTTT
>MDTC01242289.1_pt1 | contig 20131 bp, 21 predicted proteins | sample 811181 | NCBI WGS metagenome assembly MDTC01 (sample SAMN05326644, study PRJNA326480) | marine metagenome | isolation source: seawater | place: Pacific Ocean: North | collected 2011 | reverse complement strand
TTTTTACTAAATTTAAATTTTACCTAAGTTTTTTTTATTTAATTTAATCCACACTTGTAGTTGGGATTTTGACATCCAGTCCAAATTATTATCACTAGTGTAACTAAAACCTTCTGGCACCTTTTTTCCATTTTTTATTCTAGAACGGTCTCTGCCCCATTCATTTATTTGTGGTAGTATTTTATAATAATTTGGGTATTCATATGTTGAGTAACTATCGTCGCTACTTATCATTTGCTCATGTAATTTTTCTCCAGGTCGAATACCTATGATCTTGTGTTTTGCTTTTGGTGCTATTACTTTAGCGATTTCAACAACTTTCATTGATGGGATTTTTTTTATATAAATTTCTCCACCCTTCATGTCTTCAAAAGCTTTCCAGACAAGTTTAACACCTTCATCAAGCGAAATCATAAATCTTGTCATACGTTTATCCGTTATTGGTAATTCACCATGATCTCTTAGAGTGATAAATAATGGAATTATAGAACCTCGTGATCCCATTACATTTCCATATCTTACAACTGAAAAGCAGGTATTATGTCCAAGAGCATAGGATGAATTACTTGCAATAAATAATTTATCGGATGCTAATTTTGTTGCTCCATAAAAATTAACTGGACTACTAGCTTTATCAGTTGATAAAGCTACAACCCTTTTAACTTTTTGATCAATACAAGCATCAATTAAGTTCATAGCACCATTTATGTTTGTTTTAACACACTCGAATGGATTATATTCTGCGGTTGGGACAATCTTAGTTGCTGCTGCATGCACCACAAAATCAACATTATGTAAAGCTCTATGAAGTCTATTTTTATCCCGCACATCTCCAATAAAAAAACGAACTCTTTCATCATTTTTATATTGTTTTTCCATCTCCCATTGTTTCATCTCATCACGTGAAAAAATAACTAAACGTTTTGGATTAAATTTTTTTAATGTTAGTGGAACAAAACTATGTCCAAATGAACCAGTGCCTCCAGTTATAAGTATTGAAGAATTTTTTAACATTAAATTTAATTAAGAGTTAGTATGTATATTGTGTAATTCCTCAAATGTCCCTTCATTTTTAATCATGCCCTTTTCCAATAGGTAGATTTTATCACATTTTTTTACAGTATTTAATCTATGAGCAATTATTAAAATAGTAATATCTTTGCTTAAATTGTTTACTTCATTCATCACTAAATTTTCAGTTTTATTGTCTAAAGCGCTTGTTGCCTCATCAAAAACAAGAACTTTTGGTTTGTGATATAGAGCTCTAGCAATGCCTATACGCTGGCGTTGTCCACCAGATAGCCTAACCCCTCTTTCACCAATTTCAGTTTGGTATTTTTTAGGTAATTCATCTATAACAAATTCGTGTAGGTTTGCGATTTTAGATGCTTTTTCAACAGCTTTTTGATCTATTTCATTGGTATCTACTCCAAATGCAATGTTGGCTGCAACGCTGTCATCTGATAAGTAAATATGTTGTGGAACATAGCCTATCATTCGCTGCCAAGACCTAATATTTTGTCCAGTAATAACTTTGCCATCAACTTCTAGAGTGCCTTTTTCAGCCTCAAGTAATCCTAAAATAATGTCAATTGTCGTGGTTTTTCCGCTTCCAGTAGCACCAATAAAACCAATAGTAGATTTTGCTGGAATACTTAGGTTTATATTTTTTAATGCTGTTCTTGACACATTCGGATAATTATAATCAATATTTTTTAAATCGATTTTTTTATTAAAAGTTAAAATATCTGAATTAATATTTGTATTTGAAACTTCAGGACCATTTAAATCATCATATAATTTTTCAAGTGAGGGTCCAATAAAAACGAGTTGTGTAAAAGAGGCATAAACTATTTGCATAGCAGGCATCAGTCGATAACCAGCAAAAACATATAAGCTAATTATAGGCAAAGCATTGTTAAAGCTTCCTGTTTGACGCATTATAAAAAGTATTATTAATAAAATACCTCCAAATGCTAAAGCTTCTAGAAAGAAACGAGGTAGTTGTGCAATGACAAGGGAAGTGGCTTGAGTCTGAGCATATATTTTTGAGGACTTAGAAAAACTTTTTATATAAGTTTGCTCTAGTCCACCAACTTTAATTTCTTTGACGGCTCCAAATGCTTCACTCACAGCTGTAAAACGTAATTGATTATTTTTTAAAGACTCTTTTCCAATCCAATTTAGATATTTTCGAATAGAGTAAAATATCAAAATGTATGCTAAAGCAAATGAGATAGAAACAATGAATGCAAGCTTTGGATCTATAATAATTAATAATATAATTATTGCTATTGTTATTGTACTTTTGCTAATTAACTCCATTAATTTACCTACGCCATTTCCAACTACGTTACTAACTTCTGATAAAATAGTTTTTCCTAGATCAGCACTATGACGACTTAAAAACCAACTATAGGGTTGATTTAAATATTTTTTGACAAGTCGTTTACCCACACTGTATTCGAGCATTTGTACAAATCGAACTTGAACGTAAGTTGTTAAAGCTTTAAAAATAAGAGAGGTTATTAGTAATAAAAATAAAAGAATACCTAGGGCGAATATAAATTGTTGGCTATTTTCAACTCCAAAGGATTGGGATAAGTTATACATATAATTTAAAATGTAGTTTGTATCTATAAGGGTAGGATTTGTGAGAACTGCCATAAAGGGTAAAATAGATGCTACACCAATCATATCTAAAAATGCCATTACTATGATCATAGCCAATAGTAATCCCACACGTTTTTTTTCAAAAGAGTTTAGTAAAAATAATAGTTTCTTAAATGTTTGCACTAGTTCAAAGACAGTCTAATAATCTTAAATTCAATATTATTTAAATTAATTAAGTTCAATATAATAATATATTTAGATGAAATTTTTTACTATAACTTAGCATCTACAATATAATCCACTATTGAAAAAAGGCAAATATGGTGAGGCATATTTATTAAATATTTTTACTATTTAAAGGCAAATAAATATCTACAACTTAATTATGTAATATTTGTTCTCTACATATTTATATTAATAAGTTTTTATTTGATTTACTATAAAAACTAAGTTTGACTAATTTATTTATATAAGTTTTTGTAAAAGATAAAAAGGCTTGTTGCAACTGAGATTAAATTAAATTTTTGAATCAATTTTATTTGAAACTATAAAGCCAACTGTATTTTTTTATCTGTTATTTTGAGTAAATTTAGATCATCATTATCTATAATTTCATAATTCTTTTTTACATGTTTAATTTTTGTATTTATCTTTTGTTCAAAAAATTCGTCATAGGTGAAACTTTTAAACTCTTTTGAAATTATTCCTTTTGGAAATATGGTAATTACATCAATATTTTTCGTTAATAATTTTAACCTATTGATATATGATTGATAAATTGGTTTTCCAATCCATGGATCTTTATTTGAATAAAAATGGCCCTCGAGTTTTGGAGTTCCTAAGTAATCACACCCAATTAAAATGACTCTTTTAAAACCTAAATATTTTGAAATTCCAATCATAATCTCCAGGGAGCCAGCTGTACAATTAAAATTATTTGTCAAATCATAATCAAAATTATCATCATTTGATTTGTAATCATTAAAAGAATAGAAAAAGTTAAGCAATTTAGGTCTATAGAAAAATCCGTAATAATTCGATAAGTTAATAAAAAATCTTGTTTTCTTACCTTTTTTCATAATTGTCTGATAGATTTTTCTTCTATAGTTTATGCTCCAATATTTTTGAACGCTGTTGTTAATGTACAAGAATGGATAAAAATCATATTTTTGTGGCACAACATAAAAATCTGGTTTCAAATTATTAATCTCTTTATGAAGCATGGCATAAGTTGTTGCCATATAAAAGAAACCTTCATGTCTTTTTATGTCAAAATACTTTATTGAACCTCCATTTCCGAAGATTACGCATGATTTATCATTATATAAGTTTTTAAGGGCTAAATTCTTTTTTAATTTATTTTTGTGAAGCTTCCAAAAATGATTTAAAATCAAGTTAAATTTTGATCTCATTTTTTTCTTATATCATTGCTTATTTGATATTATCAATGTGTTTATTATATATCTAAAAAATTAATATATTTAAATTTAATATGTATATTTTGTAATTTACTGGTATCAAATTAATTTAATATATTTTATTATCAAATGAATTGATTAGAATTAATATTAATGAAGTTAAAAATAAAAAATAAAACAGCTCTCATAATTGGAGCTAGTAAAAATATTGGCAAAAACATTTGTATTGCTTTAGCAAAGGAAAAAGTATCATTAATAATGATTGCTAGATCAAAGGAAAAATTAATCAAATTAAAGAAAGAAGTTGATAAATACTCAACTCAAAACTCTATAATTCAAATTGACTTAAGTATTAAAAGTAACATACACAAGCTAATTAAAAAAGTTAGCAGAAAACACAAAAAAATTGATATTATAATCCATAATCTAGGAGGTTCTCTTGGTATTAAAGACCCATTTTCATCATCATCTAAGTGGCAGAAGGTTTGGAATATGAATTTAGGCTACTCGATTGATATAAATAATTATTTTATTCCAAAAATGATTAAGAACAAATGGGGTCGAATAGTTCATATATCCTCGGCAATAACGACATCTTTTGAGGGATATTCGCCCTACGCATCAGCAAAGTGTGCATTAGAGGGATATATAAAGTCAGTAAGCAAAGTAGTTTCAAAAAATGATGTTATTATTAATGGTATTGCGCCTGGATTGATTGATAAGGAAGAAGGATACTTTAATTATTTAAAACATAACAACGTTTCTGAACTAAATAAATATTATAGAAATAGATTACCTATCCACCGAATGTGTACTCAAGGAGAGGTATCTAACACAATAGTTTTTTTATGTTCAGATTTATCTTCTTATCTACCTGGAGTAATAATTAAACAGGACGGTGTGGGGAATTAAATTAAATGAATATTTCATCGAACAAAAATTTTTATAATGGATATGAAATATATCAATCAAAAAATAAAAAACTGTTGGTAAAATTAAGAAAAGATATCTACCAAGAAATCAAAAAAATATTTAAATTAAAAGAAAAAAATCCTGAAAAAGGATTAAATTATTTTCACAAAATAGTAGGTAAATTATCTGATAAAGATCTAAATTCGAAAAGGAAACAATTAATATCCAATGTCACAAAAAAAATTAATTTTGGAGAAATTATTTTTAAATCATTTGAAGAATTTCTACTAAATAATTTAGGACCAGATATTATTGTACAAAAAAACTGTAATATAGTTATCCAAATGCCAAACGACCCCAATCCATCTGAAATTCATAGGGATGCACCATTAAACTCTGCATATGAAATTGTCGCTTGGATACCACTGGTAGACTGCTATCGGTCAAAGGCAATGTACATTCTAGATTTTCCTTCAACTAAAAAATCATTAGAATTTTTAAGAAAAAATACTAAAAATTGGGATAAGTTTGAAGTCTACAGTAAAAAACTCAGGTCAAATCCTAAAGTCAAATTTGGACAAGGCCTGTTCTTTTCTTCATGTCTTATTCATGGTTCAGATATTAACAGGGAAAAAGAAACAAGAGTTAGTTTAAATATTAGATTTAAATCGTTATTCTCGCCAGCTGGTAAAAAAAATCAACTTCAATATTTTAAATCTCTTAAACTTAGTAATATTTCAAACATAGGAATAGATTTTGAGGCAGGAAATTTATTTGATTAAGTCTTTTTATTGTTGTATTGACAGTTTTCTTCCAGCTACACAGCCAGAGCAACATATCATATGTGAAAATATGGCTAAGTTTAATAATGGGAAAATTATATTTTATGGGGCAGAAGATGTACTGGTAGCTAAACAACAGCCTTTTATTTACGACAAATTAAAAAGAACTCCAAATATAGACGGTGTAATCTTCTTTACAATAAACCAATTCTGTTATGACACTGCTCTAAACATCAATCTGATCAAGAAAATATTAAATCTTAAAATTAGCATACATTTTGCAAGAGAGAATATTTCTTTTTTTAATCAAAAAGAACTTAAAAAAAATTTACCTGAAGTATATTCTTATTATTATTCTTTCAATAGAAAAAGGAAAAAATATGCAAGTGAAATTAAAAAAAAACTTGGAATTTAATTTAGCCACCATTGATTTTTTTTTAAAAAGTCACTACCAATTCTTCCTTTAATCTCTCCATGTCTTACAATAGAGTCAAAAACTTTTTTACTTGGAAAAATCTTAACAAATTTTTCATTTAACTTGTCACCATCTTTATCCACCCATGCTTTGTTTCTTCTTTGAGCAGCTTCTATAACTAGCTCTTTTATTTCCTCTGATGAATTTTTAATTAATTCAATCCCATCGTTTTGAAAGTGTTTAGAATCAACATGCACTGCTGATTTGCTATTAGTTATTTCTGTAACTGTTAATTTTCTCGATAATTTTTTACTATAATAATGACATGGAATAGTAAGTAAATTTGAACATTCCATTCTAATGTCGAAAAAAGGGGCTATATTAACGTAAATATTTGGCTTACGAAACATCAAAGTAATTCCATCAAATCCTGTGCCTGTCGTAACACAAAATTCACATTGAGAAGCTAAATAAATATCCATAAAATCACTTCTTAAATTGTTAAACGCATAATCAATTATCATTTTATTTTTTGTATCAATTGGTTTACTTACAACTGCACCCATTCTTATTACATAATATCCTAATTCAGTTAATGCTTCACAGGCACTTACAAAATCATTTATATCTGAATTTCTATAATCGTGAATATTCATTTTTTGAGAATATAATTTTTCTAAGTAAGATGAATCTCTTACTATCAAACAAACAAATTTTGCTTTTATGGGTAAACCAATTTTTAATCCTTCATTTTCTCCATAAATCAAGTCTTTGTTATTTAATTTTAATGATGATGGGAATTTATCTAGTAAATTTAATACATCTCTTTGGTTACATAAGGTCTGACCACATCTTAAAAAATTTAAAAACTTGAAAAAACGAATTTGAAGACATAGTGGTCTTAAAAAAAACCTAGGAAGGACTATCAATTTTTCTCTCCAAAGTTTTTCTAATGTTTTATTGCAAACTTTTTTCCTTCCTAAATAAAATAAGTCTATTGATTTAATTTTTTTATTTTTTTTTTCTAATAGGTATAACTCTGTGTCCAATGTAAAATGTCCGATTCTATCAGAGCGCAAGAATCCAACCTTTATCTTTGCTAAAGGGTAGATAATTATCAGAAGAACTAAAAAAGGAAATGAAAGTGGGATTGTAAAAAACAGATCCAATTCATATTTTAAAATTACTAAAATTTTTTTAAACCTCATTACTTGACTAAATTGTAATTATCTACAGTACCTATATCTATGAATAGCTTACTAGTTTTATAAGCTGCCATTTGATTTTCTAATGAACTTAGAACATCTTTACTAAAATCATATGCACTGAGAAATTTTTCAATAAGTAACTTTTGAAGTTCTTTAGATAATATAAATACAGCGCTGTTCGCTTCATTTCCGTGATTTTCATTTACTTTTTCATAGAATTTTGTGACTACGTTTTCTTTATTTTTTTTAATAATCCCACAACTTGATGGATTATTTGTTTCAAAAGTCATCATACTTAATAAACAACTTTTAGGTCTATCAATATGAAATTTTTTAAAATTTTCTAAATTATCCAAAGTATAGTTGTCTGCATGAATAAAGAAACCATCTTGATTGTCAAAAAAAGAAACATTATTGATTAAAGTTCCAGCTGTGCCTAATAATTTTTTTTCATAAATTATTTTTACGGATTTTTGATATTTTGAGCTCTTCACATAATTATAAACTTTTTCACTTAAATGATGAGTATTAATCAAAAACTCACTTACTCCAATATTTGTCAATTTTTCAAACCATATCTCAAGAAGTGGAATACCTTTTATTGGCATAAGACACTTGGGAGTATCAATTGTATACGGCTGTAGTCTTAAACCTTTGCCGGCACACAATAACATTGCCTTCATAAATTTTTAATTTTATTTTGAATTTCTTTTGTTTTAAGTGGTATATTTCCAATTCTGCTCACTTGAATTCCTGCGCCAACTGAGCCCAAATATGCTGCTTCAAAAATACTGGCTCCACAAGTAAGTGCAAGAGCACTACATACTAGGAGGGAGTCTCCTGCACCAGCTGCATCAACAGCATTTGTATTAAATGTATTTAGCTGATCAGTAAAAAGTTTATTTTTATTTTTGTTTGTGGAGTGTATTAAAAGACCCTCCTCTCCTAATTTTAAAATTACATTATTTGCTTGCGAGATTTCCTTAATCTTGTCAGCTATAACAACTAATCCATCCTCTCGATTTCTCAGGGTTATTCTAGCCTCATTTTCAGTAGGAGTAATTAAGTCCATATTTTTAAATCTACTAATGTCACCAAATTGAGATGATGATTGGCTATCTGCTACAATTTTAATTTCTCTGGACAATGCAATTTGAGTTATATGATCAACTACTTTTTGTGGCAGGACCCCGTAATTAAAATCTGAAAAAATTATTAAATTAAAGCTTTCTAATTCTTTTTCAATTTTATCAATTAAAATATCTACAAATTTTTCATTTATTGAATTTTGTTTTAGATGACTAACTTTTAATAGCGTTTTATTTTTATTTCTAAATCTTTTTTTTAGCGTTGTTATACGATTGTGATCAACAATAATATTACTATGTACTCCCTGGGTTGATAATGTCTTTTCAGCAAAATTTTTATTTTCGTCATTACCTGAAACAGTAAAAATACTTGATGAAGCTCCTAAACCAGCAGCATGAGCTGCAACAATACCTGCCCCACCTACATATTTTGCATTATCTATCGGTGTTACAACAATTGATGGATCTTCTTGAGACATGCCTAGAGTTTCACAATTAATATACTCATCTACAATTAGATCTCCAATAACAGCCACTTTAATACTGGAAAAAGAATTCATTAAACTTGTTAATCTTTCAACATTAATTTTATGTCTCTTAAGATAATCATGATGCATTAAGAAATTGTCAGTTGAGTCATTTTTGATCTCTTTTCTGATCAGATCCATAGAAGATAATAAATTTTCACCTGAACTAAATAATAATTGACCGTTGAATTTTTTTACGATTTCTTTTTCAATATTAAATTTTTGCTCGTGTTCTTTTCCCTTTACAATAATATCTGGTTTTAGTTTACTGATAAAATCTTCAATTGGCTCATCTATAATCATAGTTTCATCAACTAAGTTATTTGCAGAAATTCCCTCTAATCTTAGATTTTGATTTATATAAGCAGCTTTACCCGCACATCTATCAGACAAAACACCAACAATAAGTTTTCCTTTTAAATCTTTTGCAAATCTTAGAAGTCTTAAATGCCCAGGGTGTAAAACGTTAAAAGCACCAGATACAAAAATTTTTTTGTTTACCACTTTATTTCTTTTCCCTCATAATTAAGAAACTTTCCATTATGTTTTGGATTAAGTTTAAAAATAAGTTCATAAATTTTTTTTGCTGAATATACAATGGATAAATCTGCTGATTTACCTCCAGACTTAGTCCTAACCCAACCAGGATGCAAAGCAACAATTATCATTTTTGTTTTAGATAAATCGTATGAGATATTTTTAATAGCTGAATTTAGAGCGCTTTTAGATACCCTGTAAAGTATGTTTCCACCTGTTTGATTGTGCAACATTTTACCTCTCAATTCTATACTTCCAGCTAAACTAGAAAAAAAAATAGCTTTAGCCTCTTTTGTTAAAATTTGCTTTTTAATTAAGTGTTCAAAAAGTATAACTGGATTGATGCAGTTTATTCTTAGATAAAATTCAAATTGTTTTGCAGATAAACCTTTTAGGAAAATATTTCTATCATGAGATCCAACAATTTTAAAATTTGTTCCAGTATTAGCTGCAATCAATAATACATAATCTATCTTGCTTTTCTTTTTTAATAACCAATTAATAAATTTCTTAATTTCATTCAATCTACCAATGTCTAATTTAAATAAATTTATGCCATTTAATTTTGGTTTTGAATTTCTATAAGTTGCAATTACGTTATATTTTTTCTTATACTGTTCCAAAAGTTTTTTTCCAATACCAGATCCACCGCCAATGATTAAAACATTTTTTGTCATAAATTCTATTCATTATGTTAACTTTTATTATATAAATTTCAAATTATTGAGTATATTTAATTTATTATGAACATATCCTTATTTGGCTATACAGGCTTTTTTGGCAAAGAAATATATAATTTTCTTAAAACAAAAAAAAAAATAAGCAGCATTTCTGTATTTTCATCTAAAGAATTTAATTTATCAAAAAAAATAAATTTAAAAGCTTTATCAAAAAGTTACAAAAAGAATTGTACAATTATTTTTTGTTCTGGAATAAAAAAACAATATGGTGATAATTTAAAAATTTATGATTTAAATCATAATATAATTACTAACTTTGCAAAATCACTTAATAAAAAAGTAAGAAGGATAATTTATTTTAGCTCAGCTTCAGTATATGGTGAAGATATACCACATAAAAGAAAAATTGATGAAAATTCCAAATTGTTTCTTAAAAGTTATTACGGTTTAAACAAATACACATCAGAGAAAATTTTAGAGAAAGTATCGAAAGAATTAGGTATTAAGTTGCTAATATTAAGATTGCCACTTGTGTATGGAGTTGGTGATACGACTAAAGGGTATGGACCTTCAGATTTTATAAATTGTTATATTAATAATAAGGCTATTTCTTTGTGGGGAAGGGGAGATGAACTAAGAGAATTCATATATATTAAAGATATAGTCAAAATAACGTATAAACTTTTAAATTCTAAATCTGAGGGTATTTTTAATATCGTATCAGGTAGGAGTTACACATTTTTTTCAATCATTAAAATATTAAACAAAATATTTTCCAAAAGTCATAAAATAATTTATAAGAAACGAACTAAACAAAAAGTAGATCATAAATTTAATAACAAAAAATTTTCGAAATTATTGAAAGGATATAAATTTTACTCATTAGAAAAAGGAATAAAATCATTCTTAAAAAATTTATGATAAATAAAACTGATAAATATCACGAAATTATAAACCTTGGTTTGCAGCCAGTTTCAAATAGATACAATAAAGATTGTGATAAAAAGTGCCTAAAAACAAAATTAGTTTTAGAGCAATCAAATGAAACTGGAATAATAAAATTAAAAAATAGTAAAGATCCAATAATATACAAACCTCTAGTAGATTGGATAAAATATAATGAGCCAGAACCACATCTTGATAAATTTGTTCAAAAAATTTTACAAAAATATTTTCATAAAAAAAAAATAATTGTAGGTGGTATTACTTCAAAAGATGATACTACGTTAGATAGATTCTCAAAACTTGGTCATAAAATTTGGAGAATCGACGAAAAAAAAGATCTTAAATTAGACTCTAGGTCTGGCATTGAAACAATACAGCACTACTTAGTACCAGAAAAAATAAATAAACTTAATAAAAAGTACGAAAAAGCAGATTTTTTAGTAGTGAGGCATATTTGGGAACACGTATATAATCAAAATGAATTTAGCAGTGTATTAAAGGGATTAATAAAAAAAGATGGCATAATATTTATAGAAATACCTGATTGTCGAAAATTACTTAGAAGTAAAGATATAACAATGGTTTGGGAAGAACACCTTTATTATTACACCTCAAATACCATTGTTTCATCATTGAATCAAAATGGCTTTCGAGTAATAAGTAAAGAAACAATAAGTTATCCTACAGAAAATAGTATATTGTTGTGTATCAAACCATATATCAAAAAGAAAAGGCAGATAAAAAATATTAAAGTTAAAAAAGAAATTAGTCTTGGTTTAAATTACGGAAAACAATTTCAAAAAAACAAAAAATATTTACACAAATTATTTTCTGAAATAATCTACAAAAAAAAAGAAATTGTATTTTTTGGTGGTGGACATCTATCATTAGCATTTATTGCTTTTTACAATATTTATAAATTTGTAAGTTTTGTTATTGATGATGATTTGAACAAAAAAGGAATGTTTATGCCTGGAAGTTCAATTAAAATTAAATCATCTGATCAGATTTATAATAATAATAATATATTTTTACTTCTCACAGTCAATTTAACAAGTGAGAACAAGTTAATTAATTTAATAAAGAAAAAAAATGAAAATATTAAAATTAAATCAATATTTCCTCTAAGCAAATACTCAATTTTCAAACAGTAAATATTTAATGAAAAAATTCGAAGAAATTTCAAAGGTTACTCAGTGTGAAATTTGTAAGTCAAAATCTATATTTAAAGCTTTAGAATTTAAATCTTCCCCGTTGGGAGATATATATTTACCGCGGAATAAAAAACATTTATCTAAAAAATTATATCCTCTAGATCTCTATAATTGTACAAAATGTGGTTTCTTATCATTAATACATAAAGTAAATCCGAAACTGAGTTATACAAATTATATTTATGAAAGTAAAACTACTGTGGGTTTATTATCTCATTACGATGATTATGCAAAAAATATTTACAAAAAATTGAATTTATCTTCAAACGATAAGATTTTGGATATTGGTAGTAATGACGGATCGATGTTAAATTCATTTAAAAAAATTGGATTATTTGCTCTTGGCATAGAGCCTGCTTCAGAAATTGCTAAATTAGCAAATGATCAAGGCTTAATGACAATTAATGATTATTTGAATGATAAAATAAGAGAAAAAATTTTAAAAAAGTACGGAACTTTTGATGTAATTACAGCAAATTATGTATTTGCTAACATTTTAAATATTAATTCATTTGTTAAAAATACTTATAAATTGCTCTCAAAAAATGGAAATTTTGTCATTCAAACTGGATATCATCCAATTCAATTTAAAAAAAATATGTTTGATTACATTTATCATGAGCATTTCTCATATTTTTCATTAAATAATTTAATTAATTTAATGTCTAAACATAAATTAAAACTAGTAGATGTTGATACTAATTCAAAAAAAGGTGGTTCTATCAGAGTAATTTTTTCAAAAAACAAAAAAGCTAAATCTAATAAACTTAAAATCAATAAAGTTCTATTCTACGAAAAAAAACATAAAATTAATGATAAAAGTTACTTTGTGAACTTTGAAAAGAGGTTGCTAAAATTAAAAAATAAGTCTCTTTCAGTGCTAGAAAAGCTAAAAAAAGAGAAGAAAAGAATAGTAGGATTTGGTGCGTCTCATAGTGTTTCAACCCTTTCTTATCATTTCGAGTTGAATAAATTTTTTGATTATCTAATAGACGATAACAAAAAAAAACATGGCCTATACTCTCCAGGATCAAATTTAATTGTCAAACCAGTAAAGTTTGATCACAAAAAGCCTGATTACATTTATATACTTGCTTGGCAACATCAAAAAACAATTTTGGAAAAATATAAATATTTAAAAAAACAAGGTATAAAATTTATTGTTCCTTTACCGAGTTTGAAAGTTATATAAAAATTATTTCCAGATCGTATCCTTATCTTCAAATGGTCCGTTATTTACCTCTAAAAAAATACAATAATCAGATATACTTTTAACCAATCTAAATTCGTTAGGTTGCAATCTATAAGATTTTGATAAAGTTTCATTTTCAAATAACTCTGATCCAAGTATAATTTTATTAGTATTATCTTTAGTTGAAATCTCTAATAGACCATCAATTATATGATAGCTTATTGTTTCTTTATTTTGTTTTAACGGACCTACAGAAAGTGGGTGTGAATGAAACATATACATTTCATGAAGATTTGATTTATCATCGCTGTGTAGACATATTCTACTAACATCAATATTTCTTAATTGGGACAAATATAAAAAAAAATAAAGATCTTTTTTTGAAAGATTAAACTTTTCATTTTTAGAATAATAAACTCTATTGTTTTTTTTAAAAATATTTAAGTGTTTAATTGTACTTTTTTCAATTAGTATTTCATGCTTTTTTTTAAAATCATTAAATTTTGTAGATAGAAAATTGCTAATTTTAAACAGATTTTCATAGATAGCTGGAACAGTATCTAGATATATTAACTCATCAATACTAAACCACTTGTATTCTATTCCTTCATTAAGTTTGAATTTAATATTTTCATCTTCTTTATCTATAAAAATTGGGAAATAATGTAGATTAAAAGATTTCCATTTGCTTTGGAAAATCTCTTTCTCAATTGATTTAGGCACATATTCAATTTCTTCTTTTAACTCTCTATAAAGAGCATCAATGAGATTTTCTCCAATTTCAACTTCTCCTCCAAATAAATTCCAATGCAAAGGGTAGGAAATTTTTGGATTATTATCTCTTTTTTGAAGTAATAATTTATTATCTGATCTGTAAATTATGGCTTTTACTGCATGGAAAGATTGCTTACGATTATTACTCAAAGTAGATAAATTCATAGTCGCCCTTGTAACCAAAATGATCATATAACCAAATCCAAGAATCTTTGTTAAAAAAAGACTCACATGTTAGAGCCCAGCATTGTAAATTAAACTGTTCTTTTTCATTTCTATAACTTTCGACGGCTATATATTTTTTTTTTCCTACTCTCTCTATTTCCGTTAAAGCAATTTTAAGCTCAGAGATATGAAGATTGTGAAGTGCGTTAATTGATATAACTAAGTCAAACTCATTATCTTTAAAAGGTAACGGATCTTTAAGATTGTGAATAAAAAAATCTTGTCTTAATATTTCAGGAGCTTCTTTAAGAGCATGATTAGAAATATCTATACCAACTATGTTAATTTTAGGTAATATTTTTTTAATTTCTAAAAGTAAAAAACCTTTACCACACCCCGCATCTAAAATTCTAGAACCATCTTTTAAGTTATAATCGCTTATCAACTGTTCAGCAAAACTAGTCCATCTACCAGGAATATATTTATAGCCTCCATATCCATACCTTCTATCCCCATCCCAATAATTGAATTCATATTTCTTTGCTTCTAACATGCATGAAATTTTATCATCGTTCATTCTTTTTAAATATTCTCTTTTGGTAGATTGATGAAGTGATGTTATATAATTTTTTAATCTTTTCATTTTATTAAAATTTTTCCAAACAATTTGGTAGTTCTTGTTTTATTCTCCAGATATCTTCAATATCTTCAATATCTTCTTTATTACTCATAACTCTGTTCTCCAAAGCAAAATAAATTTTTTTATCATTCTTTATTGCAATTTTATAAAATTTTTTTCTTTTTTCAAATTTGCTCGGTAATTGAAATAAACTATAAAGAATTATATTTTCATAATTCAATTCATTTACAATTTTAAAAAGAACTTTCGAGGAATCCTCCATTGCATATTCAGTAGCACTCAAAAGATACATAATGTTATTTCTTTCACAGTAATCTCTGATTGTTAAATTTTGAATAGATTGAGGAATACGCTCTCCTAAAAATTTTCTGCTAAAAATATATCCTCTTGCTTTTTTCACTTTATCTTTGGCAATTTATATTTCATTGCAAATTTTGAGGCAGCCTTTAGTGAAATAGGTTCAAAAAATTCACCTAATTTTTTGTCACCATAAGGAGTAAAAATACCTTTAAATCTACAATTCATTGACCATCTAGTATCTTTTTCTTTATTTGTTAAATTACCATGAGGTAAACACTGGTTAAATATCAGAACTTGCCCATAATTAATTTTTAACCATGTTACATCATTTTTAATTTTTGGAAAAAGCTCTGAGCTATTTTTAAAGTTTGGGCTTTGGAAAATTTTTGCGATTCTTTTATATTTTCTTGCTGGAAGAATGAACATACTTTTTGTTTTATAACAATCAACAAGAGGCAACCAAGCTACAGCTTCGAAGGGAGAGTCTCCAGACCATGTATCTGCATGGACATCCAATAACGAACTTTTATCGTTAGGTAATTGAATGCTTAGATTAACACGATTTTGCATTACAAGTTCATTTCCTACAATATCGTTAATAAACGGCAAAGTAACATTAAAATATTCTTTTCTAAAATCTTTATTTTTATTTATGTCTTGAATTAGTCTAAGTCTAAATTTATTTAATTCTTTAATTTTGATAAATTTATGGAAATCATTAAAAATATCAATATTTGTGAAGTTTTTTTTAAAGTATTTTTTAATAAATTTTAAATAAAAATGTTTAATCCATTTTAATGATTCAAAATTTTTTATATCTACAATTACATATCCATCTTTAAGATATTTATTAGATAAATAATATTCTGTCTCAGAAATAAACTTATTACTCATTTTTTTTTACAAATTTAATAATTGAATTAATAATTTTTTTATCACCTAATCCATGACTTTCTAAAAGATCATCTTGGGAACCATAATTATTTATAAATTTATCTTGAAGAGCAAAACTTTTAATATTTCCATAGTATTTATTTTCGTAAGCTAATATCTTGACTATACTTGTTAAACCTCCAACCACCGAATGATCTTCGATGATAATAATATTCTTATATGTATCAAAGATTTTTTTTAATCTTTGTTCATCAAATGGCTTTAATGTACTACAGCTATAAATTGAACTTTTAATACCAATTTTAGTTAAATTTTCTGCAGCAGTGAAAGATTTTCTAATAATATTTCCATAAGTCAGGAAACAAATATCATTTCCATCAGTTATTTTTCTAATTTTTCCGAATTTCCATTTTTCTTTTGATATTTGTGTATAATTTTTTTCTCCAGATTTTCCTATTCTAAGGTAAGTCGGTGAATTAGATTTTTTACAACAATAGTCTACAGCTTGTTTCAATTCTAATGGATCAGAAGGTGCAATAATTGTCATATTTGGTACTGATCTTGCTATAGATATATCTTCCATGGTAATGTGAGTACCTCCAAGTGTAGCATAAGTTGTTCCAGCACCCATGCCAACTATTGTAACAGGTAGATTTTGATAACATAAGTCATTTCTTACCATTTCAAATGGCCTATAAAGTGTAAAGTTAGCAATTGTGTAACCAAATGATCTCTTTCCTTCTAAGGCTAAACCTGCACACATACCAATCATTGTCATTTCTGAGACACCAACATTAATAAATCTTCTTGGGTATTTTTTTTGAAAATTTAACATATTCCCAGCAATTGAAATATCAGCAACTACAACATAAATATTTTTATTTTTTATTGCATTTTGATATAATGTCTCTGCAAATACATTTCTCATAAACTATTAATTTCTTCTATTGCTTTTTTATATTCATCTTTATTTGGTGATCTATAATGCCATAAAGCTATATTCTTCATAAAACTTACTGGATAACCTTTTATAGTTTTGGCTACTAATGCAAATGGTTTTTTTCTTGTTCGTGAGGCAATTTTTTTAAAAATTTGTTTAGTTGAATGTCCATTACAATCAGATATTTCCCATCCAAATTCTTTAAACTTTTTTGATATAGGATATAAATTTGGATGAGTGTCTGATGATCTTGTGGAACTTTGTAGATCATTATTATCTATTATCAAAACGATATTTTTTAGATTTAGGGCGCCTATAATTAAAGCGGACTCCCACACTGAGCCCTCATGTAATTCACCATCGCTTAATAATACAAAGTAAGTATTGTCCTTTTTGGCCAAAGCCATTCCAGATGCCATCCCTAAACCATGACCTAATGATCCAGTTGATGCATTAATTCCTTTTTTTCCAAAATCTGGGTGAACTCCCAAGTAGCCTTTTTTCTGACAGTAAGAATAAAGTTCTTTTTTTGATATAATTTTTAAATAATGAAGTAATACATATTGGATAATGCCTGCGTGTCCTTTTGAGAGAATAAATTTATCTTTTTTCTTCATACAAATGTTATAAATGCAATCTACAATTTCGACAGAGGAGAACGATCCACCTATGTGTAATGCTTGAACATTTTGAGATAAATTGAGTATTTCTTTTCTATGAATTTTACACCTTTGTTTAGCATTATTTATCTTTTTCATTATTTCAGCTGATATGATTGCATCCTCCTGATATTGAAATACATTTCGTTTTCAAGAGAATTGACTAATAGTTTTTTATCAAAGGCTTTTTTTAAATCTAAAACAGCATCTTCAACTGTAAACTGGGTTTTAAAATTAAGTATTTGTATAATTTTTTTGGACGATATATGATAAGATCTATTATCGTTTGTAGGTGTGCTTTCTAATGTTACATCTTCTCCTATAATCTTTTTTGTAATATTAGCCAATTCTATTACCTTTTGATTTTCAAACCCAACATTAAATACCTGATTGGATACCAAATCTTTGTTTGCTTGTAATACAAGGTAATAGGATTGTATCATGTCTTTAATATGCAAATTGGGTCTTAACTGTTCACCTCCAAAAACTGTTATCTTACGTTTATGATAAGCTAAATTTGTTAAAATATTTACAACAACATCTAACCTTTGTCTTGTTGAGTAACCACATACTGTTGCGGGACGAATTGTAGTGGTTGTAAAGTCGTCACTATTATATTTTGATAATATTTTCTCACATTCCGCTTTGAATTTTGAATAATCAGTTAATGGTTCAAGGCTCATTTCTTCATGAACATTCTTTTCATCTTTAATTCCATAAACAGAGGAAGAGGAAGCATAAATAAATCTCTTAATATTTAATTCTTTTGCTGCTTTTACCATTGGTTCGAAAGCATCTAAGTTAATTGATTTTCCAAGATTTGGATTAAGTTCAAAGCTAGGATCATTTGATATACATGCTAAGTGTATTACTGCATCATGGCCTGCCATTGATTTTTTTACATGTTCTATATCTCTAATATCACCTGTAATTTTTTTTATTTTTGGATCATCAGATATTACATTTTCACCATAAATCATAAGATCATAAATAGTTAACTCATATCCTTTTGATTTTAAGAAAGGAGCGAGCATAGCTCCAACATAACCAGCACCACCAGTTATAAAAATTTTTTTTATTTCATCCATATTCTTTATTTATCTCCTAAATATTTGAACCAATCTTTTGTTGCAATTTTAATTTTTTTTGGAGTCCATACAGGTGCATTTTTCCAATAGTTTATTTGGCTAAGAATGTTTTTGATTCCTTTCTGTATGGTAACTTTTGGTTTCCAATTAAGCTCTTTTTTTATCCTAGTTATATTAGCACTAGTTAAATCTGGTTCGCCAGGTCTTTTGGGAATATTTATGCTTTTACAACCCAATAATTTAACTACATCATTTACAGATACTGGTTTTCCTGTCCCTAAGTTTAATATCCGTAAATTTTTTTTAATTTTCATTGTCTTATAAAATGCATCAACTACATCACTAATATATGTAAAATCTCTTTTTTGTTTACCATCACCTACGACTGTTAAAGGTTTTTTTTTGAGTTTTTGAGCTAAAAAAACTCCAAACATTGCTCCATATGTCCCCGAGGTTCTTGATCTTGTACCATAAACGTTGAATAATCTTATAGATGTAAATTGAAATCGATATACTTTTGCGTAATGCATTAAAATTTGCTCTCCTAGGTTTTTAGTTAGAGCATAAGGGTATTGTGGTTTAATACTCTCGTTTTCAGATGTGGGGTATTTTTTTGGTATTCCATAGCATGATGATGATGCTGAATATACAACTTTTTTTACTCCGTACTTTATACATGCAGAGGCTAAATTTTCTGTTCCAATAACATTTGAGTCAAAATATTCTTTTGGATTTTGAATACTGGGGACAATATCTGCTAACGCTGCAAGATGAAAAACTACATTTGTATTTTTAAAGTTTTTAATCCATTTGCCTATCTTTGATATATCTGCGTTAACAAATTTTACCTTTTTTTTAAATGCCTTGATATTGCTCAGCCTGCCAGTGCTTAAATTGTCAATGATGATAACTTTGTGTCCTTTTTCAATTAAAAATTCTGCAAGATGGGATCCGATAAAACCTGCACCTCCAGTTATAATTATTTTCATTTATTCTCTTCTTTAATATATAATTTATGCTAAATACAATCTTAAAATAAGTTTAATTTTTACTTTCTTTTTATTAAAGAAAATTTTTAAATTTTTATGTTTAAAATCTACAAATTTGTTTGTCATTCTGTTCTTAATATGTAAGATAACC
>MDTC01018517.1_pt1 | contig 20131 bp, 18 predicted proteins | sample 811181 | NCBI WGS metagenome assembly MDTC01 (sample SAMN05326644, study PRJNA326480) | marine metagenome | isolation source: seawater | place: Pacific Ocean: North | collected 2011 | reverse complement strand
TGGGTCGTCAGGGGGCCGAGCTGCTGCGCGAGGGTGGGGCCCTGTGGGTGCGCTGGGTCGGCCCGGGCGGCGGACGGGTGGAGGACGTGCTCGCCCGCTGGCGGCTGGCTGCGGTCGCGGCACGCTGGACCGGGCACACGGTGGATCTGGTGCTTGAAGGCGGAGACTCGGCGACCTGGGAACGGGTGCGCCACGCGCTCGGTGGCGCCCCGGAGGGCCACGTCTTCCACCTGCAGAGCGACGGGGCGGTCCACGCCAAGGCGGGCTTGTTCGGTGTCTTCCGTCCGGCGGCCTGGGCGCTGCGCAAGCTCGGGCGCACGCCGCGGGAGGATCGCCAGTGCTCCCTCGAGGAGCTGCAGCGCGAGCTGGATCGTGGGGCGGAGGCGGACTTCCGCAGTGCGGTCATGGACGCGGCCTTCGTCGAGCGCATGAGTGCCGTGACCCCGTGGGCGACCCGCGGCCTGCTCGGGGCGATCATCGTGGCCTACGCGATGCAGCTGCGCTGGGACGGCGCTGACGGGCTGTGGCAGTCCGGCGGGGCCCTGGTCGTGCGCATGGGCGCGCTCACCGGCGAGGGCCTCGTTCCCATCCTCACCAGCGAGCCCTGGCGCCTGCTCGCGTCGTCCTTCCTGCACGCCGCGTGGTGGCACATCGGGCTCAACGCGTGGGCCCTGTGGGTGCTGGGTCGCCGCCTCGAGGCGATGATCGGGCCCGAGCGGCTCATCGTGCTCTACGTCGCCTCCTGCCTCGGCGGGGCGATGCTGCACGAGGCCTTCTCTGCCCCTGGCGACGTCGCGGTCGGCGCGTCCACCGGCATCCTCGGCCTGCTCGCTGCGTCCGGCGCCCTGGCCCTGTTCCGCAAGGACCTCCTGCCGGGCCGGATCCGCAAGCTCCTGCTGCGCGAGGCCTGGCTCAACGGCCTCATCATCTTCGGCCTGTCGCTGCTGCCCTTCGTCGGCGGCCTGGCCCACCTCGGCGGCGCCCTGGTCGGCTTCGGCCTCGTCGCCAGCGGGCTGCTGACCCTGGGTGTGGGCCCGGCGACCTCGCTGGACGTGGGGCCGACCCGGGTGGTCGTGCCTGCGTGGCTGCGGCCCGTCGCCGCGGGGGTCGGCGCGCTCGCGGTCGGGGCGGCGGTCATGGCCAGCGTCACCGGCGAGCCCTGGAACCTCGGCAGCGAGGCTGGTCGGGTGGACGAGGTCAGCTTCTTCGACGGCGCGCTCGTCGTGCCCGTCCCCCGGGAGTCGCCCCGACCGGCAATGGAGGCGGTGATCGAGGAAGATGGCCGGGAATCGCTGCAGGTCTTCGCCGGCGACGTGCTCCGCGACGGCCTGCGGGTCGAGGTGATCGCCCACCCTGTTCCCGGGGTGGGCAGCGCCTGGGACGTCGAGGACGTGGTGGCGGTCTACGGCGGCGATGCCCTGGACTGGATGTCCACCCGGATCGGGGACCGACCGACGGCGATGGTGGGCGTGCCCCAGGGGGACGACCGCTTCGTGCACCTGCGCTGGCTGATCGTCGAGAACGACGTGGTCGTCGACGTCAGCATGACCGCGCTCCCCGACGCCAACACCACCCGGCTGGGCGGATCCTGGACCCGCCTGCCCGCGGGCGTGCGGGTCGAGGGCGACTGGAGCGAGCGCATGCCCGACGATCGCGTCGACCGCCTGCGCCGGGCCCGGGCCGGAGAGCGCTTCGAGGACGACCCGATCCTCGACGCCCTCGTGCTGGCCGCGTCCGACCGCCAGGCGGCGCGCACCCGGCTCGACGTGGTCCTTCAGGACCAGGCAGCTCGCGCCCGGGCGGCACGGATCGCCCAGGTCGTCGACGGCGAGGCGGCGGTGCTGCTGTCCTCCCGAGCGCTCGCCCAGGCCTGGCCGGAAGAGCAGCGCTCCCTGCGCTCGATCACCGTGCAGGCGCTGCTGCGGGAGGGGCGCTGGGACGCCGCCATCAGCGAGTCCGCGGAGGACGCGCTCACCGTCGGCAGCGCGTACTACTATGCGGGCAAGGACGACGAGGCGCGGGACGCGGCGACCCGGTGGCAGCAGGAGGAGATCCCCTGGTGGTTCCTGGGCGCGACCGCGATGACCGGCGACATGCCCGCCGGCCTGCTTGCCAATCTCGCCTGGGCGGACCTGCTGCAGGGCGATCCCGAGCGCTGTCGCGACCGCAGCGAGCAGGCCTGGCGTCGCTTGGACGAGCTCGTGTTCGCGCGCTTCAACGAGTCCATCTGCGCCTTGGCGGCTGGCGATCGCGAGGCCGCCGGCATCCGCTTCGACGAGGCCCTGGAGCAGGCCAGCCTGCGCGGCGACCGCGGCCTGCTGCGCAACGTCGCCGTGGACCTCGAGGCGCTGGTCGAACGCGACGTGGACGGAGCGGACGAGCTGCTGGCGCGGCTGAACGACGTGCTGGACGAGGCGGAGGGCAGGGAAGAGGAGCCGCCGTAGCCCTCGTCAGATCGCCCCTTGGATCGCCTGGATCATCTCGATCGTGCCCATCACCTGCAGCGCCAGGACGATGGCGAGCCCGGCGAGCACCAGCAGGGAGATCCCCGCAGCCAGCCCGCCGGTCCACAGGCCGGCGGTGGCCCAGACGCGACCGGCGGGACCGGGCTCCTCGTTGCGAGCGCGGACCGCGGCGAAGGCGGCTCCGGCTCCGAGCAGCCCGCCGACCAGGAAGGTGCCGCCACAGGCGCACGGGGAGACCATGACCAGGGCCAGTGCCGTGATCCCCAGAGCACCGGTCACCCGACAGCGGACCTCGCTGCCCACCTCGAGCTCGGCGTCGAGGGCGCTCGGCAGGGGGGGCGGGCCGTCCAGGGCGTCGGGCGGCCTCACAGGGTCACCGCGGTGGTGATGCCGAGGCCCCACAGGGCGAGCCAGACCAGGGCCATGATCACGAGCAGGACGGAGAACCCGCCGCCGAGCAGACCGGTCCAGGCGCCGACCTGACCCCAGGCCTCGGTGTCGGTCTCGGGGAGGTCCTCGTCGGCCTGGCGCATCATGACGCCCCGGCCGAAGAGGAAGGCGAGCACGCCGGCGGGCACGGCGAGCACGTAGCCGACGCCGCAGGAGACGCAGCCGGAGGTCGCGAGGACCATGGAGGTGATGCCGAGCCCCGCAGCGAGGCGGGCGCGGGTGCGGTCGCTCATGGGGGCAGGCTAGCCCAGGTGGCCGGGCGCGGGGTCCTCGGCGATGGCAGCGGTCGCGGGGGCGCGGTGGCCGGCCCGGGCGAGGGCGGCGACGGCGGTGCGCTGGCCTCCGGTTGCGGCGGCGAGCACGGACTGGCCGAGGAGCACGCTGTCCCCGACGAGCCACAGGCCGGGCTCCACGGCCCGGGGCCACAGGTCGAGGTACTGGGCGAGCCCGACCCGGCGCGGGACCCCGCCGACCAGCCCGTCGGAGCGGCGGGTGAAGCGCTGGAAGGTCCTGGGTGAAGCGGGCATCTCGGTGACGATGGCCTCGGCGATGTGGGGCAGGTGACGACCCAGCCCCTCGCGCAGACGGTCCTGGACCCGGGCCACGGCGGCGGCCGGGTCGTCGCGGAGCAGGGCGGGGTCGATGTGGGTCGACACGGTAGCGACCCGCTGACCGGCCGGGGCACGCTCGGTGTCGGCGGGATCTCCCAGGCTCACCAGCATGTGGTTGCCCCCCGGGAGCGGGGCGCCGGGCTCCTGGATGATCTCGACGTGGTGGGGTCCGCTGGGGAGGTGCGTCCCGTCGCGCAGGCCCAGGTAGAGCACGCAGGCCCCCCAGCCGGTCTCGACCCGGGCCTGCCGGCGGGCGGCGTGGCGGGGGAGGGGCATGCCGAGGCCGGGCAGGGCGGAGGGCAGCACGTTGGCGAGCACCTGATCGGCGCGGAGTTCGCCGCGGCGGGTGGTGACGACGAAGCTAGCCCCGTCCCGGCGGATCTGCTTCACCCGCTCCGCCAGGCGCACCTCGCCGCCCTGGGCGCGGATCCCGGCGACGAGGCCCTCGGCGAGCGCACCGATGCCGCCGCGCACGTGGGCGGTGCCACGGAAGGGGTAGTCCAGCGAGGCGAGGGCGAAGGTTGCCTCGGCCTCCTCGCTGGTGCACTGCACGGTGATCTGGCACAGGGCGTCGACCACGGTGCGCACGGGCACGCAGCCGTCGAGGCCGAACCGGCGCAGCACCGCCAGCAGCGGGCGCCCGACGAGCCGAACGAGCGGCAGGAGCGTGGGGGCGCGCCCGGCGTGGGCGAGCAGCGCGGACAGGTCGAGGGGCGGGAGCAGCTCGGGGCGGTCGAGCACGTGCCACAGGGCGTCAGCGACCCGTTCCTGCAGGGCGAAGAAGGCCCGGGTCGGCCCCTCGGGAACGCCGGGCAGCGCGCATAGATCGTCGAGGAAGCGCCGGCGGTCTGCGGAGATGGGGAGCGCCAGCCCCGGAGCGCGGATCTCGAGGACCGGGTCGAGGGGCACGGTCTGCACGGGCAGGCGGTGGTGGGTGATCCAGCGGCGCAGGGTCTGGCCCGGTCCGAGACCGGCGGACAGGGTGGCGCCCGCGTCGAAGCGATAGCCTCTTCGCGCGAAGGTGGAGGCGCAACCTCCCGGATAGGCGAGCGCTTCGCACACGACCACCCGCGCTCCGGCCTCGGCCAGGGTGAGTGCTGCGCCGAGGCCGCCCGCGCCGGCGCCGATGACCAGTGCGTCGACCCGCTCCATGGCTCAGCCGGGCTGGCTGGCCCAGGCGTACAGCGCCTCGAGGCCGGACAAGGTGGTGATGCCTGCGGGGGGGTCGGGCGGGGCGCCCGTGCCGCCAGCCAGGACGGTGACGCCGTCCCCGACGCGCTCGGCCAGGTCGGCCAGGTGGTCCTGGACCGCGTCGGGGTCGAGCCACGGGCTGATGGACACCAGGGCGCAGCGGGCGTGCTGGTGGCTGGCTGCGGCGACGATGTCCTCGACCGGGGTGTCGCGCCCGAGGAACACGATCTGCCAGCCGCACATCGCCATCACGGCCACTGCCATGTGGAGCCCGAGGTCGTGCTGGTCGCCAGGCAGCGTGCTGGCCACCACATGGGGACCGGTCGCGTCGTGCGAGAGCGGTTCCCAGGTCTCCATCAGGAACCGTCGGAGGCGCTCGGACGCCCAGTGCTCCTGGAACACCTCCAGCTCGCCGTCGGACCAGGCCTGGCCTATGGCGATCAGGAAGGCGGCGGACCGCTCGGACAGGAAGCGCAGGAGGCCCAGCCGGGCGAGATCCTGGCGGAAGGTGTTGTCCAGCGCGGCGCCATCGAGCCGACGGGTGCAGGAGATCCAGTCGGTGACGTCCTGACCCTGGGTCGGAGTGCGCGGGGCCTGCGCCACCTGCTCCAGCAGCTCCACCAGCTGGGGCCGGGGCAGGGTGAGCACGTGCTTGGGACGGTGGCCGCGCTCGAGGGCCCGGGCCACGAGGCGGAGGTGGCCGATGACCGCGGGATCGTAGACGCGCTGGCCGGACTCCGAGCGCTCGGGCTGGGGAAAGCCGTAGCGGCGCTCCCAGGTGCGCAGGGTGTTGGCCGCGATGCCGGTCGCACGGCTCACCGCGCCGATGGACACGGCCACGTTCTGCACGGAATCGCTGTCGTTACGGTCGTTCATGACCCGAGCCTCTTCGATGGGTGTCGGTATCCGTGTGGCGCAACATGAACAAGAGTTGATCACATTCTGCGTGGGTTTGCTGACTGCAAGCCCCGGCGTGGTCCCCGCAATATGGAGCGTCGGATGCGAGGAGGACGCGACGTGCGCTCGATCATCGTGGCGGCGGGCATGGCTGCGCTAGCGGCCTGCACCCCACCGCTGGACCCCAGCGACGACTCGGACACGGACCCGCCCGTGGAGACCGACACCGACACCGACACCGACACCGACACCGAGCCGGTCGAGGAGCCCCCCGAGCGGGTGGTCATCTACCAGCTGGTGGTGCGCCACTTCTCCAACACGACCACCACCCGGCGGGTCGACGGCACGCTGGAGGACAACGGGGTCGGGAGGTTCGACGACATCGACGACGACGCGATCGCCGGCCTGAAGGAGCTGGGCGTCACCCACGTCTGGCTCACCGGGATCCCCCGCCAGGCGACGCTGACCGACTGGTCGAGCATCGGGCTTCCTCCCGATGATCCGGACGTGGTCAAGGGGCGGGCGGGCTCGTTCTACGCCGTGCGCGACTACTTCGATACCAGCCCAGACTACGCGACCGACCCGACGAAGCGCCTGGATGAGCTCAAGGCGCTCATCGAGCGCCTGCACGACGCGGACCTCAAGGTCCTGGTCGACCTCGTGCCCAACCACGTCGCCCGCGGCTACGGCTCGGTGGTGCGTCCGGACTCCGACTTCGGCGCCGGCGACGATCCGACCGTCTTCTTCGATCCGGACAACCACTTCTTCTACCTGGTCGATCCGCCCGGCCAGGCGCTGGAGCTGTCCCGGCCGGAGGGCTGGAACCCGGCAGGCGTCAGCTTCGACGGTCGCTATGCCCGTGAGGACGGCTCCGAGCCCGGCCGCACCCCCAAGGTCACCGGCAACGACGTCACCTCGCCCCGCCCCTCGGCCAACGACTGGTACGAGACCGTCAAGCTCAACTGGGGCTACGACTTCACGTCGGGCACCGCCAGCTACGACCCCCGTCCCGCCACCTGGGACACCATGGACGAGGTCGTCGCCTACTGGCAGGACCTCGGCGTGGACGGCTTCCGCGCCGACTTCGCTCACCTCGTGCCCGGCGAGGCGTGGACCTGGCTCCTGCAGCGCGCCCGGGATCGGGACCCCGACGCCTTCTTCGTCGCCGAGGCCTACGACAACCTGATCGGTCTGCAGGATACGGGGTTTGACGCCGTCTATCACGATGCGGCGTACGACGCGCTGAAGCGGCTCTACCAGGGGCGCGCCTCCCAGGGCGACGTCGACGGCGTCTACCTCGGGCTCTCCAACGAGCGGCGCCATCGCTGGCTGCACTACCTGGAGAACCACGACGAGCGGAGGATCGCCAGCCCGCTCGTGGCCTCGGGGAGCGAGGACGGCAGCGGCTTCGGCAGTGCTGCGGCGGGGCGCCAGCTGGGTCCGCTCCAGTTCCTGATCACCAACGGCCCGGTGCTGATCTACAACGGCCAGGAGGTCGGCGAGGACGGCTCCGGCGTGGAGGGTTTCGGCGGCGAGGACGGTCGCACCACCATCTTCGACTACTGGAGCCTGCCGGCGCTGCAGGGCTGGGTGAACGACCACGCCTACGACGGCGGCGGGCTCACCTCCGAGCAGGCGGCGCTCCGCGACTGGTATGGCCAGCTGCTCACCGGCCCGGTCCACGACCCGGACGTGCGCGGCTCGGGCTTCTGGGGGCTCGAGTACGTCAACAACAGCACGGCAAACCCCGGCTTTCCCGATGATCTCTACACGTTTGCGCGCTTCCGGCCCGGCTCGGGACGCCTGGTCCTGGTCGTCGTGAACTTCCGCCCCGGTGCGTCGGTGAGCGCGCCCGTGCGCCTGCCCGCCGACCTGCTCGACGCGGCGGCCATCCCCGACGGTGCCGACGTGCGGCGGATCTTCGACCAGACCGGTCAGGTCGACGGCGCGCCGGTGCCGACGACCCGCTTCGGTCTGACCCAGGGCGGCATCTCCATCGAGGTCGCCGATCAGGCAGCGGCGGTGTTCGAGGTCACCGCCGACTGATCCGATCGCTGCGCAGGCGGTGCTCCCGGTCGAGGAGCGTCGTCAGCGCCAAGCCGACCGCGACGAGGGTACCGACCGCGACCGCACCGGCGATGAGGAAGAGGATGAGGATCTGGTAGCGGGCGGCCTGGATGGGATCCGCACCGCCCAGGATCTGCCCGGTCATCATGCCGGGAATGGTGATGAGGCCGACCGCGCTCATGGCGTTCAGGATCGGGATCATCCCGGTTCGAACCGCATCCCTGGCCACCCCGCGCGCGGCTTGCCACCGGGTCGCGCCGAGCGCGAGGAGCAGCTCTACCCGCCCGCGGCCCTCGTCGAGATCCTGCAGGCAGCGATCCAGGCCCAGGCTGACTCCAGTGAGCGCATTGCCGAGGATCATACCGACCAACGGGATGAGGTAGCGCGGCGACCACGGGGGGTCGGGCTGGAGCAGGACCAGGGTGCCCCACACGGCGGTGGTACCGCTGCCGAGCAGCATGGCGCCGAACGCCCCGGCGAGCATGCCCGGGTAGCGCCGGCTCACCCGGCGGGTCGCCTCCCACGCCGCGAGCGCGACCATGACCGCGCACATGGGCAGGACCAGCCACCACTGGGGCCAGGCGAACAGCGGCACCAGGATCCATGACAGCAGGGTGAGCTGCACGACGGTGCGCGCGGACGCGATGGCGAGGCGCTTCTCGAGGCCGAGGCCCAGGGCGACCGAGAGGCCCCCGTGCAGGAGCAGCAAGGCGCCCGCGCCAGCGACCGCCCACCAGGACAGGGCGATGGCCTCCACTCAGGCCTCCTCGGGACCGAGGTCCAGAACCTGGGCGCCCGCGGAGAGGAGGCGCTCGGCCTGGGGCTCGTCGTGGGTCACCCAGACCTTGGTGCGCGGCGCGAGCGCTCCCTCGACCGCGCGAGTCGCCGTGGCGTCGAGGGCCGAGGTGGGCTCGTCGAGGAGCAGGACTGCGGGATCGCGGGCCAGCACCAGGGCGAGCAGCGCGCGCTGGGCCTCCCCGCCAGACAGGGAGGTCCAGGGCTGGTCGAGCGCCGCCTCCGGAAGCCCCCACTGGGCGGCGAATGGTCGCAGATCCGCTTCCTTGCCGGTCATTCTGCCAATCCGGCGCGCGAGATCCGCAGGGGTGCCCGGGAGCACGGGGACCAGTTGGGGGACATAGGTCACGGCGGCGCGCCAGGCGGGCCAGCCCCACGAGGCGGGTGGCCGGTCGTCGAGGAGGAGCTCGCCGTGCACGGGGTCGAGCCCGGCGAGCGCGCGAAGCAGACGGGTCTTGCCGGTGCCGGACGGGCCGCGGACCAGCAGGGTCTGTCCGGGGGCGAGGGTGAAGCCGAGGTCGCTCGCGAGGACGCGCTCGCCCCCGTGCAGGGAGAGACCGCGGACCGTGAGGGTCACGCGCCCACGGACCCGACCGTCGGTGCGGCCGGGGGTGCGGCATAGGGCTCGGGCAGCGCCGCGAAGCGCTCGCCGTCGAAGGCGTGGCGCTCCACGGAGATGACGCCGTCCTCGACGGTGTAGACGTTGAAGTGCGCCTGGCGGTGCTGGTCGGGGGCGAAGCCGTAGCCGCTGCTGCCCGGGTTCAGGGTCGTGACCGCGCCGTCGCCGACGTCCACCGCCGAGCGATAGCCGTGGTGCTTGTGGCCGTGCAGGATGGCGAGTGGGCGGTTTCGGGCCTCGGTGAGCACGGCCTGCAGGGCGTCGGCGTTGCGTAGGCCGTGGTAGCGGTTGTCGTAGAGCTCCCCGCGGGGGTTCACGACCGGGTAGTGCAGCGCCAGCAAGATGCTGCGCCCGTCGAGCTCCTCGCTGTCCAGGAGCTCGCGGAGGCGACGCAGCTGGTCCGCAGGCACGCGCCCGCTGGCCGACCAGTGGGGGCGGTTCGGGTCCAGGCCCAGCACGGTCAGCTCCCCGTGGTCGAGGCGGGCGACCGGATCGCCGGGCGACAGGTGCATCCACTCGCCAAAGGTCCGGGCCATCCGCCCATCTCGCTTGGAGCCACTGGTGTAGACGTCGTGGTTGCCGGGCTGCACGAAGACCGGGAACGAGGCCAGGAGCGGGTCCAGCGCCTCGCGGGCGAGGGCGAACTCGGCCTGCAGGGCCTGGGCGGTCAGATCGCCGGTGATGATGACGACGTCGGGCTCGGCCGCGGCGATGTGGGCGACCAGCGAGCGCTGCACGGCGGGGTCGAAGTGGTGCCGCCGGCCGCGGACGTAGAGCATGGTCGTGCCGAGGCTGCGCTTGCCGGGCAGGCGGGTCAGCGGGGGTGGAACGAACCAGTGGATGTCGGTGGCGTGGGCGATGCGCATGGGCTCCGCTAGCCGGCTGCGCTCTTTCTCGCCCCTCCGGTGGGCCACAGGCCGACCAGCAGCAGCAGCAGGCCCAGGGCGGCGCTGGCGCTGAGCAGCAGGAGGGTCATGGTCGGCGCCTCCTCGTGGGCGACGTGCACGACGAGCTGGTCCTCACGGGCACGGAGCAGGAGCGGTCCGCCCTCCGACGGCGTCCAGTAGATCCGGCCCCGCGCGTCGGTGAGGCCGGCGGCCACGTCGCGCTCGCCGGGCAGACCAGGGCGCTGGATCGCGTGCACCGTGGCCTGGGGCACGGGCTGGGAGATGTCGTCCAGCACGACGATCGTCAGCTCCTGGCCGGCCACCGGCGGCGTCTCGACGACGATCTCGGCAAAGGCGAGGCTGGCGAGCAGCAGGATCATGCGGCCCTCCACGAGAGCAAGGCCCGGGTGCCGGCGGCCCAGACCACGGCGACCGGAGCCAGTCCGAGCAGGCCCGCGGCGAGGGGACCGGGCAGCTCCGGAGACGCGAGCACCGGCACGGCGAGCGCGACGACCGCGCCGAGGCCGAGGGTGGCGCGGTCGACCAGGGTGGCCTTGCTGGGCAGCGCGGCGCGCAGGAGCAGCGAGGCTGCGAGACCGGCCGGCAGCAGGCCGCTCCACCACCGGGGCAGTGCGTCCGCGGCGGGTCCGGCGAAGGCGAGGGGGGCGAGCAGGCCGACCAGCCCCGCCCCCGAGCGGCGGCCGCGATCGACTCCCATGCCGACGACCGCGGAGGTCACCAGCACGACGGCGAGTGCGGTCCACAGTGGGTCCGCGATGAGCGGCGCCGCTTCGAGGATGCCGACGCCCTGCTCGTACGGGGTGGCGACCCGCAGGGCGGCGACGACCGCAGCGAGCAGGCCGAAGCCGGCCAGGGCCATGATGCCGCGCGGTCGCAGGTTGGACGTGGCGGGCACGTCCGGGCCGACCGCCAGTCCGGCTCCGCTGACCACGAGGCCACCGACGATCCCCGCGCTCACCCACGGGGTCCACGGCAGCCACTGCACCTCGAGCAGGGTCCACGGCGGTCCGTCGACCAGCGTGAGCGTGCCCAGCGACGACAGGCCGAGCAGGGTGGCAATGACCAGGACGATCGCGCCCGCGCGTCGAACGCCAGGTCCAAAGCCGAGAAGTACCCAGGCGAGCCCGCCCAGGATCCAGCCGAGCGGGCCGAGCGCCGCGACCACCGGACCCGCCGCTGCAGCCACCGCGATGGCGGTCCACACCTCGGTCAGGCCGTTCAGGGCAGCGCCACCCGGGTGGTCCGGATCCGGCACCGCCTTGCGGGAGGCCATGGCGACGGGCACGCCCACGAGCGCAGCGGCGACCGCGGCGACGCACACGACCGCGATGCCGCCCTGGGCGAGCTGGGCCTGGCTCAGGCTCATGGCGAACAGTCCGCCCAGCCCGGCAGTGGACAGGGCGGTCAGGGTGTGGCGGTGGAGCACGCGGGAGGTGGCCATCGGGTCCCTGGTAGCGCGTGGGCGGCGATCGGGGAGTACCGGTGACCGACTTCGACGGGGGCGGGCGGTTCGTCTCCGTGGGTCACGCCGTGGCGCACGGCTCAGGACGTCGACGGATCGTCGTCCTTGCGCGGGTTGACGGCCTGCTGGTGGGGGCCGAGCGGTGGCGGTGGCGCAGCCCCTGGCGGCGGAGCCTCGGGCGACGGCGAGGGCGGAGCGGGCGCGGGCGACGGAGGTTCGGGGTGGGCGAGGGGCGGCAGCTTGTCGGAAGTGAACGAGATGGACGCCGCCTCGGAGGTGCCCTGCGTGGGGTCCGGGCGGACCGCGCTCGCCCGGGGCGGCGCATGGACCCGGCGCTCGACCACCATGAACTCGTCCTCGCTGGGCTTGCCCTGCATGATGAGCACCAGCGCGATGATCTCCAGGATCAGGCCCAGGCCGTTGCAGGTGAGCACACAGCCGATGATGCCCATGATGGCGCCACCCTCGGCGCCCTCCTTGTATCGGCCGCCGGCGAGCTGGGCTCCGACGATGACCTCGCGGATGCCGAGGTACAGCGGGAACAGCCAGATCAGGCCGACGCCGAACATGATGAGCGCCAGGAAGATCACCAGCGCGCAGACGACCGTGAGGATCCCCGAGATGATCATCAGCGCGCCCGCTGCCGAGATGCTGCCCGATGTGCTGGCCACCTGCCCTCCTCTGTGGGTCGGAACCTACCAGAGACAGGACTGCATGCTGGAGCAGGATGTAACGGGCTTCCCGGCGAGGCCCCGCCGGATCAGGGAACCGCGATGACCTTCGACGTCGCCGACTTCTCGATGACCCTCGCGCGGGCCTTCTCGCCGACCTCGGTGGTCCACTCGGGTCGGGTCTCCACGCCGAACGGCATCCACGTGTCGTCGGCCCGGTAGTAGCGGAACTCGATGGTCAGGGGCTGCCGTTCGAACCGGGCCAGCACGCTGATCACCGCGTAGCAGTCCCCCGCGGTGGTGACGTCGAGGGTCTCCCAGCCGACCAGCTCGCCCAGCGAGGTCGGGTAGCTGGCGATCATGCGTCGCAGCGGCTCGAGGGTCGCCGGCGCGATCCAGGGATTGCCGCCGAGCAGGTCTTCGATGGCGTCGCCGCCTTCCTTCTTCTGCAGTCGCTTCATGAACTGCTCGATCTCGGCCTCGTAGGACGGCGCCTTGCCCGCCAGCGCGGGTGCGGCGGTCATGATGGCGATCGAGATTCCGACGACGAGCACGAGTGCTCGGATCAAGTCACGCATGGATCCCCCCAGGGTCGCTGACGGTACGCACCAGCCAGCGACCCTATTGCTCAGGTTCCTGCGGTCGCCGCGCGGGCCGTGACCCGGCGCACCGGCAGGTTGCTGACCAGCGCGATGTGACCGTCCTCCTTGTCGAGGCGGAACTCCATCTGCTCGGCGTCGATCTCGACGTACTTGCTGACGACGTCGATGATCTCGTTGCGCATCTGCTCCATCTGGGCAGGCGTGAGATCGACCGCGTCGTGGATGAGCAGGACCCGCAGGCGCTGCTTGGCGTCGTCCTTCGAGGTGGGCTCGGCGGCGCCCAGGATCCGCTTGAGGAGGTTCCGCATCAGACCACCTCCCGCGCGGCCGCGAGGCCCATCCACTTGGCGACGGAGCCCCAGAATCCGGTCTTCTCTTCGAAGGTCGGGATGGCGATCTCGGCGCCCTGCACGCGCTTGGCGATGCGACGGTAGGCTGCGCCGACCACGCTGCCGTCCTCGAAGGCCGCCGGCACGCCGCGGTTGGCGCTGACGATGACGTCCTCGTGGTCGGGCACGATGCCGATGAGCGGGATGGCCAGGATCTCGAGCACGTCCTCGCGACCCAGCATGTCACCGCGGCTGATCATGCCCGCGCGGTAGCGGTTGATGATCAGCTCCGGCTCGGGCAGGTCGTGGGCCTCCACCATGCCGATGATGCGGTCGGCGTCGCGAATGGCGCTGACCTCGGGCGTGGTGACGATGAGGGCTCGGTCCGCTCCGGCGATGGAGTTCTTGAACCCCTGCTCGATGCCGGCGGGGCAGTCGATGATGACGTAGTCGTGGAGCTCCTTGAGGCCCTCGACCAGCTTCTTCATGTCATCGGGGGTGACCGCGTTCTTGTCGCGGGTCTGGGCGGCGGGCAGCAGGAACAGGCCCTCGACCCGCTTGTCGCGGATCAGCGCCTGCTTGAGCCGGCAGTCGCCCTCGATCACGTTGACGAGGTCGTACACGATGCGGTTCTCGAGGCCGAGGATGACGTCGAGGTTCCGCAGGCCGATGTCGGCGTCGACGACCGCGACCTTGTGCCCGTCGAGGGCCAGGGAGACGGCCAGGTTGGCCGACGTCGTGGTCTTTCCGACGCCGCCCTTCCCGGAGGTGATGACGAGGCACTCGGACATGGGGTCTCCAGCGTGGAGGGCGGGGATTGCGCAGTTGCGCGGGTGAAGGCGGGGGGATCCGTCGATGGATCCGGGGTGGAGGCGGGGGGCCTCCGGAGGGTCAGCGACGCGCGGCGCGCGCCATGCTCGAGGAGCGGTAGGGCTCGATCATGATCCGGCCGTCGCGGACCAGGGCCAGCTCGGGCCCGTCGCCGCGATCGTCCGAGGCGATCGCGATCTTCCGGCCGATGCGCAGCTGGGTGGGCTGCAGCTGAAGGCCGAGGATGAAAGCGGACTCATCGCCGGTGGCGCCCGCATGGGCGACACCCTTGAGCGCACCGAGCACGATGATGCTGCCCGACGCGGTGACCATGGCACCCGGGTTGACGTCGCCGAAGATGGTGACGTCACCGTCGAAGCGAACGGCGTTTCCGCTGCGCACCGTGCGATGCACTTGCAGGGTTCGGGTACCACCGGCGCTGCCGTCGAGGGTGACCTCGTCGGAGGGGTCTTCCGCCTCGGCGGCGTCGTCCGCACCGGCGGCTTCGGCCACGCCGGCCTCGCGCAGGCCGTCCGGATCCAGGTCGACCGCCTTGTTCTCCGCGGTGGATCCGTCGTCGGATCCGGGACCGGCATCGGGGACCGCCGGATCCGCGGCGCCGTCAGCGTCCTCGGGGGCTGTCGTCACGGGGGCAGGGGCCGCGACCAGCAGGTCGGGAACGGCGTCCTCGTCGACCATTGCGGCCTCGGGGACCGGGGCGCCGTCGACGAAGAGCTTCAGCTTGAGCTCGCGCTCGGCGAAGCGACGAACCGCGGCTTCGGTCGCGTACAGGCCGGTGATGGCGCAGCCACAGACGTCCTCGAGGTGGTGGATCAGGCGGCGCAGGTCGAAGAGGTCCACCGCGCGAGCACCCAGGTCCAGGCGTCCGGCGCGGCCGGAGAACGCCTCGCCCAGCGCGTCCTTCTCCGTGGTGACCAAGGTGCGCAGCTCCTCGAAGGACAGGTCGTCCGGCAGGACCAGCACGGGCACGGTGCTGTTCGGACCGGCCTCGTCCTCGCGCACGGCCAGTCCCGACGGGGCGGGCTCGGTCGGCACCTCGAGGTCGAGCGACTCCTTGGCCGGGGTCGCACCGTCGGTGACAGCATCGGCGCTCGACTCGACGTCGAGCGGTGCCTCTACGGGCTGGGACATGGCGGGGTCCATCGGAGGGGGGAGCGGGGAGGTGGCCGTGGGCCGGTGCCCGGGAGCCGGGCGAGGGGGGCGCGGGCGCGCCAGGGGAGGGGGGCCTTTGCAGGCTGGCTCTGCAGTGCGGTTCGAGGGGGACTCTCACGCGCGGAAGGCGTCGGATCGGAGCCGACAGTCGAGGAGGTTGTACCACGGTCGATCCGGAGGTGCCAGGGTGGCGCCTGCAAACGGCCGGAGATCCGCGCCCCCCAACGCGGCGACGGCGCCCGCCCGGGTGGGGCAGGCGCCGTCAGGAGCGGGCGCAGCGGGGCGGAGTTTCACCGCCCTGGCTCGGTCAGTAGCAGACCGGGAACAGGGTCAGGACGTCGAAGTCCTCGAAGGTGTCGTAGACGACGATGTCGACCGTGTAGTCGGGGTAGCCGCAGTCGAGCCAGGTGGACCGGCCGAGCCAGTCGCTGAAGTAGATGCCGGGCTCGTTGGTCTCGTAGAGCTCGAAGGACTCGACCAGGGTGCCGTCGAACTCGTCGTAGACGTCCGCCCACACCATGGTGATGTCGGAGAGCCCGTCGCGGTCGTCGACCTCGGCCTCGAAGTACCAGATGTCGTCGCGCTCGTAGCCGTCGTAGTAGCAGCCCGCGTCACCGTCCCAGATCTCGGGGGCGTAGTTGGTCACGACGACCGCTCCGCCACCTCCGCAGGTGCTGCAGCCCGGGTTGTCGTCCTCGATGACGATGCAGCCCGTGAGCGCGGTGGTGGCGAGGGCGAGAGCGGGCAGGGCCAGGTTGCGCAGGTTCATGGGAATCTCCTCGGCGTCGTCGGTTGCGGCGGCGGCCGCGGCGTCAGCGTCATGCACTCACACAGACGCGGGTGCAGGCTGTTCATTCGACACCGGTGGAGATTCTTGGGGGACGAGGGGATTGTGGGGGTTGGAGCGTGGTCGGGATCGCGTGCTTCGCGTAGCTTCAAGCAGGGGAGTGGCGGGCCGGTCTCTGGTCGCTGGTCGCTGGGGCCCGCTTCCATCGGGGGCCCGAGGCGGAGAGTCGTCGCGATCCGTGCAGGCACCCCCCGCGGCGAGTGCCGAGCTGCGTGGCCCAGGACGTTGGGAGTCACGGGATGTGGTCCTGGGTTCCCCGCACGAAGAGGGCCCCAAAGACCAGAGACCAGGGACCGCCCCGCCACCGCACTGCTCGCAGCAGCCCGACTCCCCGCCAGTCGCCGCCGCGCCGCGAGCGGGCGCACGAGATACCCGCCCCCCCATGCCACCTCGCACCCGCATCTCCCGCAAGGCCGCGCGCGCCTTGGCCTCTGGTCACCCCTGGCTCCTCGGCGAGCGTGTCGATGCGCCAGTCGGTGCGGTCGTCGAGCTCGAGTGTGATGGGGCGGTCGTCGCGTGGGGGCTCGCCGATCGGGGACGGATCACGGTCCGGGCGCTCGGACGCGGCGAAGCCCCCAGGGAGTCCATCGAGCGGGTGATCGCCGAGCGGGTCCGCCGGGCCGAGAACGTACGCACCCGACTGATGGACCCGCGGACCGACGCGTTCCGGGTCGTCAGCAGCGCGGGGGACGGACTGCCCGACCTGATCGTCGACCGCTACGGTGAGCTCGCCGTGATCCGTCTGTACTCGGCCGCGTGGGAGCCCCACCTGGACGCCATCGTCAGCGCGGTCGCGTCCCTGCCGTGGTGCACCACCGTCGGGCGGCGCCTGGGCGTGTCCCGGGTCGACGGCGGCGAGGGGCTCGAGGTCCTGCACGGACCGGATCCCGCGGATCTGCTGGTGGTGCACGAGGGGGACATGGCCCTCCCGGTCCGGCCCTATGTTGGGCAGAAGACGGGCTTGTTCCTCGATCAGCGCTTCCATCGGCACCTGGTGCGGGGCTGGTCTGCCGGGCGCCTGGTCGCCAACCTGTTCGCCTACAACGGCGGCTTCTCGGTGGCGGCGGCGTTGGGGGGCGCGGCGCGGGTGACGACGGTCGACATCGCCCCCGACGCGGTGGAGGACGCCAAGGAGGCCTTCCGGCTCAACGGCCTCGACCCGCACGAGCACGCCTTCGAGGTCGCCGACGTGTTCGAGTGGCGACCCCGCGAGACCGTGGACTTCCTGATCGTCGATCCGCCCGCCCTGACCCGCGGACACAAGGCCGACGACGCCGCCACCCGGGCGTACCGCCGCCTGCATCGCCAGCTCGGCCCGTTCGTGCCCCGGGACGGCCTGCTCGCCACCAGCTCGTGCACCAGCCGCCTCGATCTGGCCGCCTGGAAGCAGGTCGTGGCCGAGAGCCTCGCCGAGGTGGGCGACTTCTCCTGGCACCACGTCAGCGCCGAGCCGGTCGACCACCCGGTGGCGCTCGGGCACGCCGAGGCCCACTACCTCAAGTTCGCGCTGCTGCGACGTCGATGAGCGCACGTGCATCGGTCCGTCATGCTCGGGGTCATCGCGGTACCGGTTGACGACAGACCGTCGCTCGTGTGAGAGAGGCAGGTGACGCGTCATGCGCCGTGTGGTCGGACCGACCGCGCAGGCCAGCCGGGCGCAACCTCTACGGGCATCTGCCCCCATCTTCCGGCGAGATCGCCGCCCCCCTATCAACCCCCCACCCGGAGGAGCCCGGTTGAACGCCACGACAGCTGGCCGGTCCCGCACGCTCCTCTCCCTGGGATGGGGGGAAGGAGCCTGCCTTGTCCACCGAGATCATCTGCAATCGCACCGGGCGCGAGCTCCGGGTCGCGCTGGTCGAGCACGGCCAGCTTGCTGAACTCCACATCGATCGCGGGGACAACCGCGGCTTCGTAGGCAACGTCTACCTCGGGCGCGTCGTTCGCGTGCTCCCGGGCATGCAGGCGGCCTTCGTGGACATCGGCCTCGAGCGCGCCGCCTTCCTCTACGTGGGCGACATCTACGCCGAGATGCTGCACCTGCACATCGAGGACGACCAGAAGCCCGAGCCGGGCACGTCCGCAAAGCCGAGGAAGAACGGCAAGTCCGGCCAGCCACCCATCCAGGACCTCCTCAAGGAGGGCCAGGAGATCGTGGTCCAGGTCGCGAAGGACCCGATCGGCACGAAGGGCGCGCGCCTGACGACCCACATCGCCCTGCCCGGCCGCTACATGGTCTTCATGCCGACCGTGGAGCACGTCGGAATCTCCCGCCGCATCGAGAAGGACCGGGAGCGCCGCCGCTTGCGCGACTTCGTCGAGAAGAACCGCCGCAAGGGCGCCGGCTACATCGTGCGCACCGTGTGCGAGGGCCAGTCCACCGAGCGCCTCAAGGCCGACATGGACTTCCTCGACCGTAGCTGGGAGCGCATCCAGGAGGTCGCCAAGGAGAAGAAGGCGCCCGCTGCCCTGCACGAGGAGTACGGCATCCTCATGCGCACCGTGCGCGACCTCATGGATGACGAGGTCACCCGCGTGGTCGTCGACGATCGCGCCCTCTTCGACGAGGTGCGCGGCTTCATGACCGACTTCATGCCCAAGCTGAAGGATCGGGTGCAGCTGTACCGAGGCCGTGACCCGGTCTTCGACACCTACGGCGTCGAGACGCAGATCCGGAAGTCGCTGGGGCGCAAGGTCTGGCTCAAGAGTGGCGGGTACCTGGTCGTCGACCAGACCGAGGCCCTCATGGCCATCGACGTGAACTCGGGCAAGTTCGTCGGCAAGACGAGCCTCGAGGACACGACCCTGCAGCTCAACCTCGAAGCGGTCGAGGAGGTCGTCTACCAGCTGCGCCTGCGCAACATCGGCGGCCTGATCATCATCGACTTCGTCGACATGGACAAGGAAGCCCACCGGGACAAGGTCTACAAGACGCTGGAGGACGCGCTGCGCAAGGACCGCGCGCGCACCAACGTGCTTCGGATCAGCGACCTGGGCCTGGTCGAGATGACCCGCAAGCGCGTGCAGGAGGGCCTCGACCGCTACCTGACGGAGTCCTGCCCCATCTGCAGCGGCACCGGCGTGGTCCGAGCGCGCGCCAGCCTCTGCTACGAGATCATCCGCGAGGTCCAGCGTGAGGCCAGCCGCGCCGGCAGCGTCACCGAGGTGTTCGTCAACACGACGCCCGCCATCGCCGACCTGCTGTACGGCGATCACTACGAGGAGCTCGAACAGGCCGAGGAGAAGGTCGGCAAGCGGATCGTGGTCCGTGCGCTGGCGCACTACCACCCCGAGCAGTTCGAGGTCTACGCGCGGTAGCGCGGACGCTGGCCTGCCACTCCCGGACGCAGCCCGGTCCGCCCGCGTCGGATAGGGATCGGACGTGAGGCCACGAAGACCTCACGACACCCCAGCCGATGTCGACTGGATGGGAGCTGTCATGGTCTCTTCCCTGTTCGTGCCGCTCGATGGCTCCCCCGCCGCCGAGCTGGCCCTGCCGTTGGCGGCTGCCGTCGCCCGCAATGCGCACGCGTCCCTGGAGCTGGTGTCGGTGCACCGGCCCTACGTCTTCGACAACCCCCACGCCCAGAACGCGTGGATGACCAAGGTCGACCCGGAGCGTGAGGCCGAGGTGATCCGCTCCGAGGAGGCCTACCTGGCGGAGGCCGCCGGAAAGGCCGCCGCAGACGCCGGGATCAGCCCGAAGACCATGGTGCTGACCGGGTCCTCGGTCGATGCCTTCGCGGTCGCCAGCACCCTGCTCGAGACGGCCAAGGCCCACCACAGCGATCTCATCGTGATGACGACCCGCGCGCGGGGCCTGGTGACCCGGGTCGGCCTCGGCAGCGTCGCTGACGAGCTGGTCCGTGGCTCCCACGTGCCTCTGCTGCTCGTGCCGCCGACCGAGGAGGCGGTGGAGGGCGAAGCGACCTCGGAGCTCACGCACATCCTCGTCACCCTCGATGGGTCGGACCTGAGCGAGCAGATCCTCGCCCCGGCGGTCGAGCTTGCCGCGCTGATGGGCGCGCGGTGCACCCTGCTGCGGGTGATCGGCGCGAAGGAGGGCGTGGACGTGAAGGTCGACGCCGAGCAGTACCTGGAGCGCCAGGCCGCGTCCGCCCGGGAGCGGGGCGTGGCGGTCGACACCCGGGTCGTGCAGGCCAGCCGCGTCAGCGACGCGATCGTCGAGGCGGCCGAGACCGTGGGCGCCGACGTCATCGCGCTCGCCACCCAC
>MDTC01269077.1_pt1 | contig 20132 bp, 23 predicted proteins | sample 811181 | NCBI WGS metagenome assembly MDTC01 (sample SAMN05326644, study PRJNA326480) | marine metagenome | isolation source: seawater | place: Pacific Ocean: North | collected 2011 | reverse complement strand
CTTGGCAATAACTCTGCCTATGGGAGAGGGCATATCGTAGCCCTTAACGCCAATACTTCAACGGTTATTGGTAACCACCGATCATGTTGCCGGTATAACATCACTTACTCAAAATTCAATCGCCACTCGGACATTAAGAGGGATTCAAGCACCTTGGCTGTAAGCCGCAGTGGTCTCCACCATCTCAACTGTGTCAGAAGCCATCAATTCGGAAATGCCCGTTGCCGCAGCGCGGGGCTCGTCCTTGATGACCGTGTATTCGCGGGTCTCACACTTGATCGTGGAAACAGGAAAGTTCTCTGGGAGCATCTTTCCGTTTTCATCGAACAATGGCAAGTTTGCCACGCGAACATTCAGTGTCTTAACATCTTTCTTTGCAGTAATTTCTTCTTGCATAATTCTCTCCTAAGATGTTGCTTTGTGCAACATCAGTTGTCTTCCCAGCCCTACCATGAAGATAGTCTGTTAAGGTGCGACCCTAACTTCATATCTTACGCCTAGGATAGTAATCACATACCTATTATCCATAGGGGAGTCTTAGATCCTATGCTAGAGGACTCCTGTGATAACGAATATCTTAGATTCGGATAGCAACCCGTCATAGTTGCTATGTATATTTCTTATAGGAACAAACCTGGGAAGCGGTTTCCGCCGCCTCCATAGTCTGTTGGTTATCCCCAAGAAAACTTCTTTTGATATTTGATGCTTAACACATCTAAACCGGTCTGCCTACGGCGCACCACACTTGATATTCTAAACGCGTCCCCCTTTAACTGCGAGTTAAGTTACGGTATCCCTTAGCCCGCGCAAAGCGCGTTCCAAGGTTCCCGATTTTGGGTTATTATCATATCGCGGTGATGCATAGAAACGGGGTATGTTTAGTGCCTAGAAAAGGTTAAGGGCACATACCAAGGCCACACACTATATTATCCGATTCCTTACCGTAGACGACTTTACAGTCAATTCCGGTTATCATCTATACTCTTCTAAAGCGGTAGTGGGTTTATTGAATTCACTATGACTTAAGCCTACGACATACTGTCTACGGCGCAATCTATCATGTGTAGCCCAATTATCCCTTTATCAAGAGGAACCTAAGTCCCTCTTTTTTTGTAGACCAAAGGCCTATCCCGCTTAGGGGAACAGTTGGCGAGGACTTCCACCTCATTTTTACTACACACAAAAGGTGTGCAGCACTCGACCTTATTTATTCTAGCCGAAACTGTCTCTTGCGAGGCTCTAGACCTCGCTCTTTGTTGATTCGTTTTCACTCATCTAGTTCTATCTATATTCGCTTGCGCTTTCAGCAGTTATGTATAATCTAAACGGAATTCCTCATATAATCTCGACTCCACCTTGATGTGGTAAGCCAATTGATTATACGCAACGATTCTCTTTGTATCCCGTATTCTGTTTTTCAATCGCTATTACTAACCGTGCTTCGCTCCTATGTTTCCATAGCAACCACGCCTTCTTATTTGACACTCACGATTATACATAACCTCTTTCGCAACGGCGCGATAGAGTTTTATTTTAAAATCCACACAGTATTCTGTAAACAGTAAAAGTCCGAAGACAATACCGTGTGGTTGCTACCCGTGAGGGTAGCGGCATCTAATAATGCCTATCTAAAGTAAATGGCTGGGCGAACCATACCTTTTACTTTGGGGATTGCCTGTTTGGTTAAGTAGGTCAGAGGCGCAATCCATCTCCCCTTCCCATTACTTATTCATGACATTAGATACCCGTATAGGGAATCTATCTTTGAATAAGGGCAAAACTCTGCCTATAGCACATCGGCTATAGAGGGGGCAGTAGTCTTCCTACTGCCCCCTCTTACAATGCTCATCAAGAGTTATGTCTAATCATAGGCTCCGTAAAAACGGTTCACCTCATAGACGGCTTGCTAAGTCTTGGTTTTTTCATGCGGTTCAACACCAAACACAAATGTGTTCAGAAGTTGGCAGCGAGCAACTTGATGATGTCACCCAACGGGATGCCATCTGCATTCTCATGCCAGTCTTCGCCAGCGTTTTCATCGGCAGTATCACTTACCCACTTAAAGGCAAGAAATTTTGCACGGTGTCCAACTTCGGCAAAGGCTGCAAGAATTGCTGCCAGTTCCATTTCAACACAATCCCAAAGGAAATCGCTTTCCTCCAAGTGTGCGTGAGTGTTGTCGCCTGTTCCGACCTTGCCACCAACAATGGCTCTTACACCAGTTGGTAAAACAAAGTTGGAAAGGTCGATCTTTCTGAAGATCTCCTCCGTGAACGGAGTAAGATGCTTCGGGAAGTCTGGGACGAAAGCCCTCATGATGAGGGTAGCGTCCATGTCTCTTTGTGCAGCCATATCAGGAATGACAAGCGCACCCTTTGGGAGGGTTTGCGAACCGCAAGTTCCGACATTGACAACCGCCTTTGCGTTAGGATAACGCAGCAGGGTTGCTGTGGTCTTCACTGCGGAAAGCACTTTACCTACTCCCGTGAAGACGACTTTCCAGTTGTTGGCTTCAAGCCACTTTCGCTGTTCATCAGTCATCTTCAATAGTTCAGGTTCGCAAGCAACAAGCAAGATTCCCCCAGTGAAATTCTTGGGGTCTTTGCGTGCCAGAGCATACGCGCGTTGCGCGGCTGGTCCTCTGTAAGCCATTCCAAGCAGCATAAATGCTGCAACTACATTCAAAATTATCAAACTCATATTGATCTCTCTCTACGGACGATCCAGGATTCGAACCCGGGTTTTCGGCTTAGAAGGCCAAAGTGATATCCAAACTACACTAATCGTCCATTACTAAAAATAAATATACTACCCATTAGTCTCTCCCCGAAGGGTTGTAGGCGTGTTGCTACGCCTCGTTGTTCAGCCATAAAGCCTACACTAATGGAACCCCCGTCGGGATTTGAACCCGAATCTCTAGGGAATGATAGGATCAATGTAAGTCGCCTGATCAGGGCGACCTACTAGCCTAACAAAGAACCTAGTTGGTTATGTGATAACTAGACCACTCTCTTTTACCATACCAGGGGTATATCCATCTGGTGACCGGAGGGGGATTTGAACCCCCGTCGCCTAGTAATACTAGGAATGATTGCATACTACAAATCATAGTAAGGCACGACTTAACGCAGCCCAGCCTACACCATCCGGTCTCTATCTGTGCTAACTTGGTTATCAAGGTGTTAGCCCCCCGACCTTACGATGAATAGTGCTACAGGATATCTGTTTCGTAGCACCATAACCAATGAATGTTTAGTCCTTCGTAGGTTTCCACACTACCCATGTGATTTTGAACACAGGGGTAATCTTGTGCGAAGGATAACGATAGGTTTTGCCCTTGTTTCGATATTCCTTCAAAACAAAGTCCTTTTGGTTATGACTGAAAACTTTGGTTCGGATATAGTAGACCGAATCAATGATTTTCCAATCAATACCTTCTTCACCTTCTGGCCTTTCTTCTTCCTTGCGGTTTGGATCCCAAGGATTGTAAGGCGTATGTTCGGCACAATTGCGAATAAAGCCCGTTTGATAGATACGGGTTCTTACAATTTTGCCTTCCTTATCGAAGAATGCTTTCTTGACCTTCTTCACCTTGTAGGGTGGTATGATCATGTCAGCAAATCTGTTACATTCATCGCAGCGACCTCTCTTCAAGTTTTCAAAAAGGACTGCTAGTTCGTCTTCATCATAGATGTATTCTTCTTCTGCCATCTAATCGGTGAGAAGGGAGATAGTGAACATAACTCATATAGCCACCTCCCTTCTCATTACTTAATCGTGGCTTTAGATACCGGTATTGGTATCTATGGGTATTTCCACCCATCCAGGGGATGCAGTTCCCTTTTCTATAGGGCTACCGTCGTCATATTCCATAGCCCAGAAGCCTTGGATTTCGTTAGTGCCCTGCCTACGGTCTTTTCTAACCAAATGAAACTGCGGTCTTCTTCTAAGTAGGTTAGACAAAGTAGGAGAACTAACCCCTTCACGGGAGTTTTGATTAACCCAATCTTTGATTTGTGTAAAAGATAGTTGATGAACACCTTGCTTTCGATAAGCAGTGAAAGATCTTTCAATGCTGCGAATGGCACGCTTATACTTCGGACTCATCCCTTTGTAGTTGTCTTTTTCTTTTTTTTTAATACCTGTGATAGCGGCTGCTTGAGCGATCCTACGGAAAGTTTCCCATGCACATTCTTTAGGAAGTGCTAGTTGCTCAAGTAATTGCTTATCCTTTTTTGTAATTCGTATGGTAGTAAAATCCACTTCTCGGTCTGGTGAAGATGTTGCCATGTTTAGCCCATACCTATAGATTACTTAAGTATGTCCCCATAGAAATGCCTTAAATGAATCTATGGAATACAAATTTAAGTAGCCGAAGAATGTCAATTGTATTATGAAGTCCTACACCGTGGATATCACGCTTGCCATTGATGCTATGAATGAAGAGTCTGCAGAGAATAAGTTAGAAACATTTCTTTCTGCTCTAGACCTTAAGAAAAACGACAAACTATCTCTCGCCAATCTAGGAGAATTAGTCGAAGGCGCAGGTAAAGCGAAGAAAGCAACAAAGAAGAAGCCGAAAATCGAGTATGATGATGACGACGATGATGACGATGATGATTGGGACGACTCATGGGCAGACGAAGATTGGGATTCTCTAGACGAAGATGAGGAAGAACCCGAAGAAGATGATGATGAGGAAGAACCCGAAGAAGAGTCGGAAGAACCCGAAGAAGATGAGGATAATCTATCAAAACTCCTTTCTCAAATCAATGCTGATGACGAAGAAACGGATGCTGACCCTAAAGAAGTTGAAGAAGATGACGATTGGGGAGAATGGGACGACGATTGGGAGTAGTTTAAATCCCAAACAGGGCTAGGGGTATTTATGGGATGGTATAAGACTCCTAAGCATGAGGTTCTCTCTGCCACCCAAGCGAAAAGGGAATTAAAGCAATTAGATATTGCTATAGAAGAATTACCTTTGATTAAATTAGGAGATCCTGCATTAGTAGAACTAAGTAATTCTACTGGAGCGATTATTGTCCCAGGAGACATCATTAGAATCTCTAGAAATAGTAATACAGGTGGGGAGGGCTTCCGATACTACCGAAAAGTAATCCAGTAAGTGTCAATTGTTATACTGATGCTTCTACTATGTTCCCTGAAAACGCCGAGTATGATTCTTCGGTTGCTTGTGTTATCGTAGTGAATGGAACAAAACGAATTTTGGCTGCAAGCGGAAGAGTTGTTGGAAACTTTTCACCAACGACCGCAGAGATGATAGCAATATGTTATGGTCTAGAGCAAGCAAAACTGCTTTCTAAAGATTTAGGAATGAACATTTCTCATGTCGGAATCTGCTCAGACAATCAATCCGTCGTGGATATGTGCGTAGGCGACTCGACTACAGATTCTATAACGCTAAGGAAGTTATTAGCCAACATTGATGCCCTTTGTGATAACTTTGAATCTATATCGTTTCAATGGGTGAGAGGACACGCTTCAAACACTTACAATAAGTTAGCAGACACAATAGCCTATTCTATATTGAAGGGCTAGTCTTATGGTGGAAAGGCTCTTGGGTGAGAATATGGTGATGGGTCTAGCCGAGGAGGAAGAAGTTAGGCCAGTTTCATTTTATTGGTATGCAGAAGAAGATGATTTCGATGAAGAAGGTAATCTAAACCTTACAATTTCTGCGGGGAGACTACGCCACAAGTGGGTGCCCACAAGAAAGACCTCTGCTATGCTATTCGTTAGAGAACACGAAGATGGTGCGGGGCTAAGAGCAAGAAAAAAGCCACTTCAACTTGTTAGGATATTTTCTTTCGATGTAGAAGATATTACCGAAAAGTATCCTCAAGCAGTTGTAGAAGGACTACATGGTATAGTTGTCAAAACCCCGATTACCGTATCTATCCCTAGAGGTAGGAGAGGATTAACTAGCCCTCCTTTCTATACTGCTGGAGATAAGGATATTTATTCTCCTATATCTACTAGTGAAGTTGGGTCGATTCAATCAGGAATCCTTTCCGATGAAGATATCTTGAATATGTCCGTAGTAGAAGTTACAAGCCCCGTTGCGTTTCAAGATGATGCAGAAAATACCGCAGCAGTTGGTGGTGTCTATGATAGAAGAATGGGTAGTATCGAAAAGACCGAGCCTTGTGAAACATGCGACAAGGTTAGATTAGAAATCGATGCATCTAATTCCTGTCCCGGCCACTTTGGACATATAACCCTAGAGGTTCCCATACCAAAACTCCTTTACATGGGAGTAGAGAAGCGAATTGGAAAGCCAGGATATCCTTTGTTATTCACGCTAAACCATGTTTGTCATACTTGTTATAGAGTTCCTTTACCAGACGAGATTCTAAAGCCCAAAATGCCTTTGCTAGAGCAACAATTTGAACTTGGAAAGAAAAACTATCGTGGATATGAGAATATCAAGACCATTCTAAGGCAAGGCTTCGATCAATGGTGGAAAGGAGGCGTTAGACAAGAGTGTCCTCATTGTAATGCCTATACTCCTAAGTTTGAGTTTGTTCATACTCCCAAGCCAGAGTTCTTTGTTAGAAAGGGTAATGCAGATTTAAGATACCAAGATGGTGCTAGAAACTTTGACTTTGGTTATGTGAGAAATATTCTTGCTAATATCCCTGATAGTGAAGCACGCATATTAGGATTTGATCCGCCACATTCTAGACCAGAGAATATGTTCTATGGCGTTATGCCTGTTGCACCCAACCCTATTAGACCTAAAAGAATGGTTCCAGGTAAAGCACTAGACATTGATGACCTATCTAAGTTATATCAAGATGTGGTATATGCTAACAACTCTCTTAGAACTGCACAACTAAGAGGTTATGGAGAAAGTTCTGTTATCAAGGCAACTACTAGATTGTATATCGCGGTTAGTAGAGTTACAGATAATCAAATACAGTCAATAGGATCTGGCGGAACTTCTATGGAACGGGGATTCCAAGGCGGAGAAAGAAAGATATCTTACAAAGGTCTAATGAATCGACTCTCTGGTAAAGGTGGAAGATTTAGAACTAATCTACAAAGTAAATATGTAGAAGATGTTGGTTATTCTACTGTTACTCCTAATGGCGACTTAGCAATCGATGAAGTTGGTGTTCCAATAGATATGTGCAAGAAGACGGCTATTGAAGAGAAAGTAGATGCTAGTAATATCGAAAGGCTAAGAGAAGCGATCATAAATGGGCCAGATGTTTATCCTGGAGCATTAGATATCTGCTTAGATGGAAATACCTACAATCAAGACTATGATAACTGGGTAGAGTTAGAAGGGGGCGATGATAGAAAGATTTCTAGAGAGCGATATGCTAATAACTTAGAGTATGGTTGTGTAGTTAAAAGACATGTTATTAGAAATGACATTGGGCTGTTTAATCGTGCCCCATCTCTACATAGGCAAAGTATTATGGCGTTAAGAGCCGTTCCTCTAAATCAAAAAAGTTTGAGTTTCAATGCAACTATTTGCGATCCTTTTAACGCTGACTATGACGGCGATGCTATGAAGATTCACTTTGTTCAGAAGTTAGAAGCAATAGAAGAAGCAAAGTCTAGAATGGCTTTGACTAAAAACATCATTCATGCACGCTACGGTAAGTTAGCAATCGCTAACGACCAAGATCAAGTTAGCGGTATTTATCTCCTTAGCCATACTGACAAAAGAAGAAAGGGTGAGTGGAATCCACTTACAGGGCTAGGATTTACACAAGAAGGAATACCATATGTCTCGCAAAAAGTCGCACTTGAAGTATTTAGCAGAACCTATTCACAAGATAGAAAGACAGGAGAAAAGAGAAAGATACTTTCACTACCAAAAGATAGCATTACCGCCCCCGACGGAACTATTTGTTATACTGGTCGTGCTTTGTTTAGTCATCTATTTACTGTTTTAGATTGTGAGTATGTTACAGCAGTATTTACCGGAAATACACCGAATGTAGATGAAGATGGTAATATTACTAAAGGTAAAGAAGTAATAGTTATCGAAAATGGTAAGTTATTGAATGGAACTTTAGAAAAGAATGCTTTTGGTGCTGGTGATGGCTCTATAGGTGCATCATTCATTTATCATGAAGGATTTGAAAAGGGTCAAGCGAAACTAGTAGAGTTTATTGAAATGGCTACAAGGCTTGGGCTAATGGCACATAGAGCAATTGGATTTACTATGGGCGTTCAAGATGTAAAAGGTAGCAAAGAATCTGACGAAATTGTAGATAGAAGTTATGCTTTGGCAGCAGACGAAATCGAAAAGATTCAAGTCGCATACGATAGAAACAATCTAGTGCAGTTTGCAGAAACAGAAGATCAGCGAGTTTATGCTGATCAAGACCCTGTGGGATTCATGGAAGAAAAGATTCACGCAATTACTACTAAGTTTGAAGCGTCCACGCTAAGACCTGTTGAAAACTTTCAAGGATCAGGGAATCCTATGCAGATATCAGTTAGAAGTAAGGCTAGAGGTAAAGCAACAAATGTGCAACAAATGGGCGCATCTTATGGTTTAGTTATGGTTGGTGGTCGAAGAATTAGAAACGGTATCGGTCCAGATAGAGTCTTACCACATTATCCAAAAGGTAGTTCTAGACCAGAGTATTCTGGATTTGTTCGCTCTAGTTATTCTTCGGGAATGGAACCAGATGAATACTTCATGACTTCTATGGGTGGTCGAAGGTCTACTGTAGAGTCTGGTATGGGTAATATTTCTAAGTCTGGTTATCTAGAAAGAAAAACCATCAAAGGAATCGAGTCTTATATTGTAGATAAGAAGATGCGAGTCATAAACTCTAGAACTAGGCGTGTGGTTTCTCCTATCGTAGGCGAAGATGGCCTAAGACCCTTCCATCTAAGAATGCATGAAAGTAATGGGCATGTTATCGAACTGCAACCCTTTTTGTTTGACTTTGTGTGCAAGCATGGTCGCTATCTAGCACCTAAACATGATGGTGGGAATAGATGCGACGAATGTAAAGGTGGCTCGGATATAGAACTATTTAGAGAAACAGTAGATGCAGAGTTCAAGGGGCATAGGGTGAAGCCTTCAACTAAAGCAATCGGTGTTGTAGAAAGTATTTTGGCGGTTAGACAAGTTACAAAGCCAAATATCCGTAAGATGGCTAAGAAGTTTTCAGCATATTACATGGATTCGCTATGTCCGCCAGGAGAAGCGATTGGTGCAGTTGCTGCGGCTTGTATTGGTGAGCCAGCAACGCAAGCAGCATTGAGAACCTTCCACTTTGCCGGTAAAATGAGTTTTCAGGGATCTATTGACCGGCTGATTCAGATCCTTGAGTCCCCGTTGCAGGCAGGATCGAAAATAAAAGCCCCACAATCAGTTCTAAGATTTAGAGAAAAAGTCGATTTACCAACGGCACAAAAAATTGCAAGCGCAATTAGAACGGTTTATGCTTCAAGACTAATCAAACTAATAGAGTATGATTTAGCCTCAGACTCTATGATAGTAAATCTAGATTGGAATAAAGTAAGAATGTATAATGTAAGTCTAGATTTAATTCTAAGTAAAGTTCGTAATAGGGCAGAAGACTTTGGTGCTAACTTGGTGACTGATTCTCTACAAGACGGAGGGACACTTGTTATCTATACCAATTCGGATAGCGACCCGAAAAAGCATCTGTATCTAAAAGAAGCGATTATGTCCTTGGTTGTGAATGGTCTAGTCAAAGATGAGTTTGAAGTATATGTGAAGAAGCCAGAAGACGACCCGGAAAACATGGGTAGGTTCTGGTTAGATGTTCGATATTGTGGTAATACATTCCTAAACTACTGTGAAGAAATGCTTGGGGATTACTTCGACTTTGAAGTGTGCAATACTGTGAACATTGGCTGGATTTATAGGAAGTATGGATTAGAAGCAGCACTTATTTCTATGGTAGATCAAATAGACTTCCAAATGAACGGCGGAAGAATCTCTAATGATGCAGAGAAAGCAAAAGGCATTGGAGAGTATGATTGGAGATACATTAGAACCATCGCTGACATCTTAGGTGAAGAAGGAATCCTAGGGCAGTTAGGATATAACGGCGTTGCAGCATTCTCTAACCCTAGTTTCCTTGCGGGATGTTCACTAGAGCGTTCCTGGCCGCAGATATCTCACGCTAGTATCATGGGCAACTTTGACCCACTAAGAGGCGTAGCAGAATCTATTGTTGCGGGCAAAACCATTCAGGTCGGGAACCAAATTTCCAATAACCCTTAACTTCATTCCAATAGTCACCAACGGCTTTCTCTAGCATCATGTTGGCTAGAGTGCTTCCTAGCACTTTCACATTAAAGTAGTGGGCAGTTGCCACTCTTTCGATTATATTGGCTCTAGAGTAATCCCCTGGAATCCAACCTTTCTCCATATCGTATGTCTCACACCTAAGACCATGCTTTAGTGCTGACGAACCTATCTTTATTTGGTGTAGCCTATAGCAAATAGGACATTGGTCGATTCTATAAGAAGCATAACCTATACCTTCATTATCTTCCCTAGTAGAATACCATTCATGTCCGCAATAACAATCGAACACCTTATTCTTAGGCTTGTAAGTCATGATATCACATAAAGTCAGTAATCTTGTATTGCTTAGTAGATTCTCTTAGAACTTGATTACTACTACCAATACCATAAAGCATATGATCTAACTTATCAATAACATTCTTTTCAATAATCTTATCTAAGTCTAAAACATAGTCCTTGATTTGATCAGGGTCTTGGAAAGCAACATAACCACCACTAGGAATCCATGTTGGGCCATCTTTAACAAAAGTAGTATAGTATGAATCACCTTTGTCCATTTGAGGATAAGTATCATCTGCTAAGACTACATTATACCAAGCCGCAGCACGATGAACACCGCCTAGAGTAGAGTAACACTGGTCGGTTTCATCCTTAGCATCGGGTTTAGCACTCTTGTTTGTAGCACCTTGTCTAATCAACGGATGTTCATGCTGTGGAGGTAGCCACTTTCCTAGCCTTGCTCTAGAGAATAAGTCTTTTGCGGGAACTTGACCCATTCTAATCATCTGGATATGATTTTTCAAAGCAAACACAACCTCTTCAGTAGAAGCACCAGCCCAAATTAACTTCAATGCGGTATATTGTGCTTCACGACCAATCTTAGCAGTATTGGCGTGCTTTGCCTCAAGACCTTGCATCTTCATACGACTCTTAATGTCTACATTTTGAACAGAGAATGGATCTTTCAATGAAGGATCCCAAACAACACGACCAGCGTAGCGATTACGACGAGGAAGATAGAACCTATCCATTAATGTCTCCGCTTCTACTTCAACCGCAGTAGAATTCAAGTCTTTCTGACAAATCTCTGTAAGACGCTCTCCTAACTCTACGGCTAACTTAGCACATTCTTCTGTAGTCTTTTCATCACCTAACTTGACGAAGATAGAGTCGGTGTGTCCATAGATAACTTCGTATCCCATCGCTTCACACTCTTTCTTGATTAGCATCAAACTCTTACGACCACCATAAGTAATGGTTCTAGCGATGTTGATGTTAGACCATGCGAAGCCATTGAAAGCCATAAGTCCGTAGAATGTCGCTCGAAGTCTTTTAACAGTCTTTTGAGCATCATCCCACTTCTTGTATTCTTTAGAATCTTTACCATGAGTTTCTCCCGCTTCTCCACGAAGTCGCTTATACTCATCTCTTAGAACATCTAACTCCATCACACACTTAGGAAGCAAGCCGACAGGATTCTTTCTGAATCTACATCTATCACCAATGATATCATCATCTTGCTCTTGACCTTTAGGGACAAGCGTTTCATGGCTAGTATTGAATGCCACCATCATTGAAGGATATAGACCACTAAAGTCAAGCATCGTTACATTCTTGTGCAATCCAACTGTCCCTAACTCTTCGGGGTCTAGAACAATAGCACCTTGTAATTCCCAATCATCTATTTGTCCTGCATCACTCCAACCACTACCTTGCTTGAAGTCTGCTTTACGCATGAAATATACTCTAGCATAAGAAGAACCGTAAAGAGTAGACTTGAACTGACACTTTGCCAAAGCCTGTAGATTCTGTTGTCCTTCTACTGCATTACAACTCGCTTCTATCTCTACCATTAACTTAACATCTATCAAGTTATAGTAAAGAAAGTCATCCATGAACTTGTCGTAGTCGGCATCGTAAAAGTCTGGCCTAAACTCGGTCTTACCTCGACCAAACAAAGTTTGCCCAACAACATCTAACTTCATAGAAGGAAGATTGGTAGACTTAGAATCACGATAGATACGCTCGTATAACTTATCTAGTGAAATAACGATACGCCCTGGCAACGGCTGCTCTGTCCATCTGTATTGAACACCTTTGTATCGTGGAGGTTTCATCAGCCTTCTTCTTCCCATGCTTGAGGGAACAAGTTTGTGTGCGCCAACACCTGTGGACTCTAGCCTTCTATAGAGTGTTGGTAAATCATAGAAGCCCATACCCCATGCTAGCAATACATCGGGATCCGTAGCATCAACAAACTCTACAAAGTCCTCTAGCATTCTACCTTCGTCATTGAAGTATTTGACCTGCGCTCTTTCTCCATCATACTGCTTTAGTGCGATTTCTTCATCGAAGGTTGGGTGCATACACCATTGATAGTATTGCTTTGTATAACTATCGTATGCACCGATAACATTGATTTCTTGATTATCTCTAGGGTCATTCATTCTAAGAACTTGCTCTGGCCCATCACCTGCCTTGAATTGCAAGGCTTCTAAGTCAATAAACAATTTACGCATTTCATACTCTGGCAATTCTTCGTAGTTATCAATAAGATACCTGTCTTCAATAGGAACATCTGCCTCGTAAGTGCGAGTAAAGTTTCTTCTAAAGCGATAAACATCTAACGGTCTATCCAGATATACTTTAAGCAACTTCTGCCCTTCTGCATTGTAAAACTCACCTCTTTCAAACTCTATATCTATACCGAATAAGTGGTCTTTGATAGTAGCCTCTACTAGGTGTGGAGGAACATGACGATATGTTGTAAGATCATCGAATCCTCTACCACTAGTGTTCTTTACTCGCTTCATGTAAAGCATCTGTGGATTAATGAATAGATATGGTCGGGTCTTTTCAAAGCGTTCCTTTCTAACCCACTTACCATCTTCTTGCTCTCTCCATCTAAGGAATATCTTGCTGTTAGGACTAATGCCCCAATTGTTTTCCTCAAAACCCGTAGAGATAATCATATCTATTCCTCCTTGAAGTAATCTAGAATCTCGTCTGGAGTATCATCTTTGACAAACTTAGGTTCTCTATCATTTAGCATAGCATTGAACCATTCTATGATTTTCCATGACTCGCAACCGCTAAAGCACTTAAACGCACCAGATTCAATGAATCTAAAGTGGTTATGGTCGGTATCTCCACCATGATGTTCACAAACAGGGCATCTCGATGTGAACCAACCAGAACCATCTGGGCCTCTAACAGACATCAAAAAGTCTCTATGTTGATACACCGTAAAATCAAATCTCTTATCACTCATACTTTTTCCTCCTTTAATTGTAATCTCCGAAGGCTTTTCTCCTGTATTGTGAAACCGAAGTAATTCCTTCAAGCGATTGATAGCAGCAGTATCTCGGAAATACACGAAACCGTTATGGCATTCTTGATTTACAAGTGCGAAACGCTTCAAAGAGCGAAGGCTCTCAACCATTGACAAATATTGTGCCAACGGCATTTTTGGGATTCCCGAATAACTAACGCTGCTCATCGGGTTGGCTAAGTTATTATTGTTATTAATACTAGCGATGACATATGACAAAACGAGTTTTTGGAGGTGAAGTTGAGAAGTGGCGAGTCATTGGTCTGGTTGTTGGACAACATCTTTCCACGAATATTTGTTCACATCACCTGTTCTTTTTGAAGCAAAACCCATTTTCTTCATCCAAAAGGCGAGAGTTCGGCTTGAACGCTTCCACCTTTCTTGTCTTTGATCTCTATGAGTTCGACCTAGGAGGTAATTATACGCACCTTCGGCGGTCAATCCATCATGGAGAAAAGGATGTTCTAGGAGAATACCTAGAATTTCCTCATCTCTTTCATTCGTCTGCGTCGTCAGCAGACTCACCTTTGCCGATAATCTTCTTAGAAGCGTTGGTAACTCCTTTAGCAGCACCGCCTACAACTTTACCAACAGGAGCAGTTACAGTATCTACTGCGGAGACAGTAGTCTTCTTAGCAGAACTAATTAGTTTGCCTAGTCCAATCTTTTCATCGGCTTCAGCATCTCTAAGTGCCTCTGGAACACCTTTGTTAGTCAAATCATGAAGTAGAACCCATGCTTGCGCTCTACTAATAGGAGGATGCCCTGCTTGGTCTAGAATCTTAGCAACTGTTAGTAGAAGTTCATCGTATCCGTTCTTTGCCAGATACTTGTTCACTTCACTAGTCCATGCTTCTTCAATAAGCACAACCTCATCTAGAGTTTTCTTAACCCATCCCACACGCTTGCCTTCATACGAATAGTATTTCGCCATGAAATAACTACATTTCATCCGATACTTAAAGTTCTTCAATATGCGAATCTAGCGAATTGACGGCTCTATTATCGTCTATATCTTTTGGTTTGGACAACTGCGCCGCTAGCAAAACACATTTTGCTTCACTAATGTCTGGAGGGAAGTATTGGAAAACATTCTTCGCCATATCTCCAAACGCTAATTCTAGGAACGCTGCGGCTTTAGGACGACTTTCTTTGAAGTCGTCAAACAACTTTTTCTCACCCTCGGATTTAATCAAATGCTGAATGGAGTTAAAATACTCATAAGGATCAGAACCATCACCAAACCATGTATTAGCACTATCTCCAAAATGTCTTCTCCGTTGGGGATCATTGTAGTAATAGTCCCTTCTCCTAGCCTGTTCTTTAGTGCTAGACATCATTCTTCCTCCAGCATATTAGAAAGATTCTCCGAGTAAGCGATTAAAGCCCTACCTAACATATTAGCCTCTTCTAATGAAAGGCGTTGATAGATGACTTTACCATTTCCCATAGGGATTTGGATGTATAACAATCTATTAGCATCTAATCCTCCTCTATCGGAAACACACTTTGCACAGTCGCAATCATCTATGGAACACACTAAATCCTTAGACTCGGAGTCCCTAACCTCACAAGAAAGCATAGGCGAAAGCCACAGAATACCTTCATCTTCTTCGTATTCTAACATAAATCGCCTCTCCATCCTTGCTCTTTGATTCTTGTGAATAAGGGTCTTGGGAGTGTAATAGCCATTTGTGGAAACTTGCTAGACCTAAGTTCGATATAATCCTCTAATGGGTTTTCGGATTTCAAATCTACAAAGTAAAAGATTTCATCTCCAACAAGAAGGGTTGCTATATCTGCCTCGGAATCTCCTTCTGTAATACTAGTTAGTTCTATCATTTTGGCAGGGTTTCCCTTAATCATAGATACCGTGAGCGACATTAATTTATCTAACTCACGGGTTATGTCAGACTCTAAGAGGGCTGTCTCCACGATACTACGATATATGTTTCGATATTTAACTTTGCGTCGGAAATGATCAGTATTTGGTGTGAATGTCTATAGAATTGCTAGCGTCGGAGAAGTGATGTCTAATCAAAAGTTCAACATCGTAAGCATCTACCCCATCTTCTTCATACCAGCCCATCAAAGGAAATGCCATATCAAATTCTTGATGGAGTTTATCTTCAGCCATAGCAGAAATTATATCTTCTATGGCAGACATTTGATACTTCGCATGATCCACATTATGAACACAAATCCAGCATACTTTTTGCTCTCCAAAGTCGGTTAGAAGATAACTCCCTAGTTCGTGGATTATATTTTCTTCATCTTCTAGTGTCAATTCCCTATCTGGCTTCATACCTCTAGACATATATGCATAGTCTAAGGGATATATACCTCTAAACTCGCTAATATGCCTATGTGTAGAATACTCTCTAGGGATAGGGCAAACAACAAGCGTCCTTTCCGATAACGAAATAGGCATCTCTATTTTGGTGAAGAGGTCACTCTTCTTCGTCAAATGCATCAGCCCCGAATTGAGCAACAAGCCTTGTCCAGACCGTTCCTAGTTGTGGATGCTGAATAGCCGAGTCGTCATTATATGTCATAGCAAACCCGTTAGGTGGAATATATGGTTCTGCTGGCTTCTCTCTTTCAATAGATAATACAAATGCACCTAGAAAGTCCACTTGCTTTGCCATCATTCTAATGTTATCTGCGATTTGGAACAAGTCTGCCCCCAAATCTAGAACCATTCCTCTTGTCTCTCCTTCTTCTGTCTTAAAATCTAATAATACAATCATTTCTGTCATAGTATAGCCTCCCAACCGTATTTCTTCAAATCGTTATTGGAGTCGTAAAACTTCCCTTCATAGAAGTCTTTATTGTTCAAAATGCCACTAATCGTGGCTGATGCCCAACTTAACTTGTTGGTTCTAGTCCTAATTCCGTTCTCGATTAGGAAGTCTGCGATTTCGCTACAAGTCCTTCCTATAGCAGACTGATCGAAAATGATTTTTACTACATCGGCTTCTGCTTTATTGATTAGCAAAACTCCTTTATCTCCAGCATCACCGCTACTCGCATATGCGGAGTCGTAGCCATAAGGAGGCTTACCAACCCACTTTCCGCTATTTTGTTTAGCGACTAGACCCATTACTGTTCTTTCACGAGTCACTTCAACCTCCATTTGGTTCAAAGCGGTAATAATTCTAAACACAGCCATCCCCATAGCAGATGTAGTATCTACATCAATATCTAAGGCAACAAAGTTTTTACCAATCGTGTTTAACTCCGATGCCCATGCTTGAGCGTTTGTAGAAGATCTATGGAATCTATCTAGTTTGAATGCCACTACAACATCCCATTCTTCGATTCTATCCATAAGAGATTGGAAGCCTTCACGCTCGGTATTCATACCTGTGCCTACATCTTCAAAGGAATCTACAAACTCCCAACCTTTCATCTCCGCATATTGCTTACATCTGCGAGTCTGCTCTTGAATAGAGGTCTCGCTTTGCATATCCGTTGATATTCTTGCATAAGTTATTGCTCTCATATTATCATCTCCTTACCACATTTCGTGCATTTGTGAATATATCTAGGGTTAGTAAATGGTGGGTTGTCATCGCATCTTCTAAGATTAAACTCTTTAGAACCGCAAGCACACTTAACCACCTAGTTTTCCTCCCCATTTTTCTTGAAGTCGCTTATATTCCGACAATTCGGCTATTTCGGCTTCTATTCTATCCACTTCGATTTTCTTTGCCATTATCAACTTATCAATATCAGATAGTTTAGGGTCAGCCTTTGGGAAGTAATTTTGCCTTTCCCCATATAGCATAACATTATTTCTAACTCTAAACTCCCAGGTGGCTATATCTTTACGGGCATAGTGCTTGTCAATTTTAACAAAATTGCTTTTGTGAACCTTGATTTTGACTTTACCAGCACCGATCTTTTTGCCCTTTCTAATCATAGTGTCTATTTTGCCCTTGAGAGTGTGGCAGTAGTATAGGCAGTTTTCAAGCGGCAGACCAACAATGTATGCCAGTCTAGGATAGTTTCCTGATCGCTCAAACCACATTTGGCTAACCACAATCTCATAAGAATCGCCCACAGGCTCAAAAGATAACTGATGTTTCATTTCTATTAGGTATTCAATCTCGGACTTACCATTGGTTAGAATAGAATATACATCGCCGTCTAACTGTGTATATGGCTCTCCAAACATAGTTAGTTGCTTAAACTCGATTTCTTTCCATGTGTCTACCTTGTGGCTATGCCTTCTCCAAGCGATAAAACTGGCTTTCTCTAAGGCAAGATTAGCCCTTTCTATTTCTTCTATCGGAAAGTCGGGGTGTTCTTCCATCATTCTCCCTCCCTTGGAACAAACCTGATAGGCATATCACAGCACTCGTCTAGAATTGTAAATTCGGCATCTGGAAACATCCATGTGACTACTCTTTCGGCTTGACACTTAGGACACTTATACGAGACATCAATGGCAGCAAACTTAGTTAGCGCATTCGCCTTATGCCTTTTACTAGGATTAAATAATACCTCATAATCAATATTAATGACAGGGATAGGTTCTCTTTCTTCCCATAGTGGCTTTGAAGGATTGAAACACTCACATGGTTCCTTAATCTTCAATCCACCTTTTTGTCCAACTAGCACAAATCCTGATCCATCACACTTCTTACACTTCATCTTCAATCTCTCCATTCTTACAGTTAGGACAAGGCATATCTACACAATAGCCTGTGCCATCACAATGTCTGCATTTCATTCTTTCACCCTTTCTAATTCTTCTCTAACAATCATACGAATGTCATTGTAAATGGTATTCATAAGTAATACCGCGAGTAGTTTAACATCGGTTTCCTTCATTCCGATTCCTCCAAATGAATACCTTCGATAACTGCCTTACCTACGGCAGGGCAAACTGCGTTGCCTATGACTAGATGCTTATCGCTTTTCCTCTTTAGAACATCAAAGTTATATCCTTCAGGGAAGTTTTGAAGTAAAGCCATTTCTTCTATAGTCAAAGCACGAATCTTACGATATGTATGACCATCCGTAGCATTAGTCCTAAGAGTGATAGCCCGCCCTGTAACCGTTTGTGAGGGGCCATTTACATCAGCATCGGAAGACCTAGCACGGGCAGAGTTAGAGTTAGAGCATGAAGAGTTATTAACAACAAGGCCAATATTCCTCATACCACTCATAATCGTATAAGACGGCTGATCTAATCCACGATATAATGGGCCAGACCCGCCATTCTTTTGCCCTGTTTCTGGATTGATACCACAAGTCGGTGCGCTAGAGCGACCAGAATCCATAACTGCTGCAATCATTTCTTCTGCTTGATTGATAACTCTAGTCCACAATCCTTGAGAAACACCAACAACAGGTGTGCCTCTTTCCTGCAAAATATCTTCATATTCTTCTTGAAGATGTGGTAAAGCATCTATTACAGATACATAACCTGGCAATTCTGGATTCTTTGGCTTCTTTAGGCTCTTATTATCGTTAGTCTTCTTGACTGTCCAACCTTCTCCAGCAAAACATCTTCTCCTTCTTTGAGGAACGCCAAAGTCTGCGGAGTCCAAAACAACCGAAGGAATATCTTCGGGAAGGAATCTTCTAACAGGAACAACATTCTCCATACTCCATGAATCGGGCTGAAGCATCTCTACTAGGTCTAGATAGTGCATAACCATAGGTAGTCCTTCTCTAGGGTCTCTACTAGAAGCATTAGATAGTGCTTGACATGGGGGAGAACCATGAAGGTGAAAGTGATAACCCATATCTATGTAAGGTTGAACATATTTCCTAATCAAGGCAAGATCCGCATCTAAATCGCCTAATTCATGCTGAATGAATGGCGTATGTGGATGGTTTGCGTGGTGGACGAGCATAGCAGGTTCCCATAAGTCCATAGCAAGAGCAAGAACCGCCCCTGCTTGAACCGCCCCTGTGGAAAAGCCTCCGCCTCCACAGAATAAATCCACTACTACAATCTTCTTCTTACCAGCCCTGTCCTCGACGACATGGACTAATTTCTCCATCGCTTCTGCAAACTTCTCATTGGATATCCATTTCATAATAAATCCCTGCTCCTTCAATATACCACTCTGGCATCTTTCCTTCTGGCCAAACAGCAAAATGACTTTTGTCCATGATGTAATACAGTTGATACTGCTCTACACGACTAAGGGAGTCAAACTCTGATATAAGGGTTCTGCAATTCATGTCTGGTGAAATAGCATAAGGTGGCGTTGTTAGACCCTCTTTTGGGAAGTCTAACATATAGACATGCATAAAGCACCACTTGATTACCTTCTCCGACTTATGTTCCTTACCATACCTCTCGGTGTATTCCTTAGCCAATGCTAGTCCATGAATAAGTAGCCATCTATAATTCTCTCTAGACTCTCTAGCCCATATACTAGAGGGATGGTTATAGTGAGATCTCTTGTATGGTGCTTGACCAGGGAGAAACGGAGAGCATAATAACTGCGCTGTTTCTAAAGTCATTTTGACTACATGTTTATTGCACTGCATCTT